>JAEEGF010141714.1_pt1 | contig 34849 bp, 37 predicted proteins | sample 9134171 | NCBI WGS metagenome assembly JAEEGF01 (sample SAMN16246542, study PRJNA631951) | gut metagenome | biome: gut microbiome; feature: rumen; material: AP-attached | host: Bos | place: Iran: Karaj | collected 2018-10
GCTTTAAGCTCGTCAAGAGTATCAAAATCGCTTACGTCTTTTGCAAGCTCGTCATCTATTGCCGGCAGCTCTTCTCTCTTTATGTCGTGGAGTTTGCATTTGAACTCTGCTGCCTTGCCCTTAAGATCTTCTGCGTGATAATCTTCGGGGAATGTTACGTTTACGGAAAATTCATCGCCGGCTTTTCTGCCTGTCATCTGTTCTTCAAATCCCGGAATGAACTGACCGGAGCCGAGAGTGAGATTGTATTTTTCGGCTTTGCCGCCTTCAAAAGGTGTGCCGTCAACAAAACCTTCAAAATCAAAAACAACCTTGTCTCCGTTTTTCGTAACATCGTCGTCTTCAACATCTATAAGTCTTGCCTGGCGTTTCTGATAAGATTTAAGCTCGTTTTCAACATCTTCGGGAGTTACGTTTACAGCGGGTCTTTCAACTTTGAGTCCCTTGTATTCTTTTACCGAAACTTCGGGCTTTACAGTAACTTTTACTTTGAAGATAAGGCCTTTTTCATCGTCAAAAACAGGCTCTGCGCTCGGTCTGTCTACCGGAACTATCGCAGCTTCCTTTACAGCGTCTTCATATGCTGCGGGGAAGATGGCTTCGAAAGCGTCATCGTAAAATACTTCCTTGCCGTACATTTTTTCGATCATTTTGCGGGGTGCTTTTCCTTTGCGGAAACCGGGAACGGCGATTTTACCTACATTTTTTTTGTAGGAGTCGTTGACTGCCTTTTCAAACTCTTCGGCAGGAACGGATATTTCCATTTCAACAACGTTTTTTTCTTCTTTTGTTACCTTTTCTAAGATCATTTTGAACACTCCTGTATAGTTATATCAAATTATTATCTATTTTTAACGGCTTAAAACCGAGAAAATCCGCAGAAACAAGTCTGAATTCCGTGCCGGCATAAACGCCGGTATATGCGCCTTTTATAGCCTTGCCGTGAAGATGTCCGTAAAAACAGCGTTTTATTCCGTATTCCGAAAGAACGGACAGTATTTCTTCGCATTTTGCCGCCTGAGTTATCGGCGGATAATGCAAAAATACGATTTTTTCGTTTGCTTTTGCGCTTTTCAGAGACTCCTTCAGTCTTCCGACTTCTCTGAGCAGTATTTTTTCGTCCTGCTCCTCGTCGGGGTCAGGTATCCATCCGCGTGTGCCGCATACTGATATACCGTCAGTATCGTAGCTGTTGTTGTGCAAAAAAGAAATCGTTTTAAACCTTTCGGCAAAGGCGGACATTTTTTTCATGGTCGTCCACCAATAGTCGTGATTTCCCTTCAGAATGATTTTTTTGCCCGGCAGAGAATCGATAAACGCAAAATCAGGTTCCAGCTCCGAAAAATTCATTGCCCACGAAATATCTCCCGCAATAACTGTCGTATCTTCTTCGCCTGCCTGCCAGTTGTTTTTCAGCTGACTGTCGTGCTTTGCCCAGTTATCGCCGAAAATATCCATTGGCTTGTTTATTTTTTCGGAAAGCGACAGATGAAGGTCTGCGATAACAAATAAAGCCATATACTATTCTCCGATTCCGAAAAACCGGGCGGCGTTTGCAAACATTATTTTTTCAGCGATTTTATCGGAAAACGCTGCTGCAAACATGGAGTATATCTCCGTATAGCTGCCAACGTCGGTAAAGCCTTTCGGAACCGAAACGATGCCGTCCAGGTCTCCGCCTATGGCAATACAGTCTTCTCCGCCGAGAGAGAGCATTTTTTCGGCGTGAGGCAGAAGATCTGAGAGTTTTGGATCGTCACAGATTATATCCGGAAAAAGATTAAGTCCGCAAAGTCCGCCTCTGTGAAATATTTCGCGCAGCTGATCGTCCTCAAGATTTCTTTGCTTGTTATAAACAGACCTGCAGTTTGAGTGAGTGGCGATAAACGGTTTTGAGCATATTTTAACAAGATCGTCAAAGCCGGCATCGGAAAGATGTGAGCAATCGGGCGTAATGCCGAGATCTTCGCACATTTTTACTGCCGCAACGCCGGTTTCGGTAAGACCTTTTTTATTGTCTCTTACGCCGCCGCAGGCGAGCTCGTTTTCACCGTTGTGCACAAGGCCGAATACGCGAAGAGAATAATCGGCTTTGAGCTTTTTCAGATTTTCGGGATCTCCGTCAATGCATCTGCCGCCTTCGGACGAAACGATCGGCACGAAATTTTCGGCATTTTTTGAAACGGGCAAAAAATAATCCATTACCGAGCGGAAATACTCAAATCCGCTGTTTTTATATTCGTCGGGCGTAAAAACGGCGCAAAGCTGATACGCTTTTCCGATTTTTTTTAATCCGCTGTTGTTTATATGCATTGAAGTGTCGTCAAATCCGTTTTTCTTTGCGAACATAACGGTTGGCGTATCGCAGTGAAGATCGATAAATTTCATTTTGTCACCATAATGTGCGAATATCAGTCTGCGTCTTCCTCTTTATCGGTCGGGGCAAAACGTTCGTCAGCACATGTAAAATAGTTTTCGTAATATTTGAATTCTGTTATTTCTCTGTTTTCGGTAAATGTAATGGCGGCGGCGTCAAACCGTTTTTTCAGACGATTAACGTCCACGCCTCTTTCTTCGAGTTCTCTCAGAAATTCCGCTGCGGCTTTTACGAGAGAAAGCATTTTTTCTTTGTCTATATGCTTTTCGGGAGGTTCGTAATTTGATACGTTTGCGGATTTTACCTCCGTAAAAACAAGCGTTTTGCCGTAAAGCGCCACAATGTCAAGCTCGTGCGGATGACTTTCCCAATTTCTCGCTACGATCTTGTATCCGTTTTTCTTCATCCAGTCGGCGGTAATATTCTCAAAATGATCGCCCGTGAGCCGTTTATCCGTTTTTTTCATGTCAGTGCATTTTTTTCAGAAACGATTTTCTGTATATATCGCATATTCCGTATTCACGGATCTTTTCGTAATGCTTTTCGGTCGGATATCCCTTATGCTCGTCAAGCGCATACATCGGATATTTTTCCGCGAGTGTGAGCATGAATCTGTCTCGCTTAACTTTTGCGATTATCGACGCACATGCGATCGAAAGACTTTTTGAGTCGCCCTTTACAACACATTCAAAAGGAATTTTCAAGCCTTTGCATCTGTTTCCGTCCACAAGCGCGAATTCAGGCTTCGTTTCAAGCCCGTCAACCGCCCTTTGCATGGCAAGAAAAGTTGCGTTTAAAATATTCAGACTGTCGATCTCTTCGGGTGTGGCGAACGCCGCGTGCCAGCTTACCGCGCGCGAAATTATAATACCGTAAAGTTCTTCTCTTTTTTTCGGCGAGAGTTTCTTTGAATCGTCTGCGCCTTCTATCACGGCGTTTTTCGGCAAAATGACCGCGGCGGCGCAAACGGGGCCGCAAAGACAGCCTCTGCCCGCTTCGTCGATCCCGCAAAACGCGGAATAAAGTTCGTGATATTTCGCGTCAAATCCGATATCAGTCATTTTCAGCTCCGATGATGGTATTTCCCGGTCAGTTTTCGTCTTCAGCCCTGTCAAGCGTTATACGCCCGATTTTTCCGCTTCGAAATTCATCGAGCAGCACGGCGGCTGTCCTTTCAGTATCGGTCTGTCCCCCCGATATGATAAATCCGCGTTTTTTTCCTATGGCAGAAAGCAGATCCAGAGTGTTTTCCGTAAGCGGTAAAGTTAATTTGTATCTTTCAGCGAGCTGTTTTTCATAACCGTATTTTTTCAGAATATCGAGCAAACGGACCGCAAGCTCTTCAGAGTCAAGTATTTCATCCCGTATAGCCCCGGTCACCGCAAGCTTTTCGGCGGCGCTTCTGTTTTCTATTTTCGGCCAGAGTATGCCCGGAGTGTCAAGTATATCGAGCCCCTGAGCGCTTATCCATTGTTTTCCGCGGGTAACGCCCGGCCTGTCTTCGGCTTTCGCGCGTTTTGAACCGCAAATACTGTTTATAACGGTCGATTTGCCTGCGTTGGGGATGCCGAGCACCATTATTTTTATGGGCCTTCCGATCATTCCGCGCGCCGCGTTTTTTTCTGTTTTTTCCGCAAACGCCTTTTTGACTGCGTTTATAAATTCAGCATTCGCTTTTGCGCCTGTTGTTTTTGCATTGAAAAGAATTGCCGGAACACCGATCTTTTTATACTCCGCGAGCCATTTTTCGTTCTGAGCGAGGTCTGCAAGATCGCTTTTGTTGAGAACTATCATACCCGGTCGGTTCGCTTTTGCAAGCATCGGTGCGATATCGGGATTTCGTGAAGAGAGCGGTATTCTTGCGTCGAGGATCTCAACTGCCATATCTACCTGACGTAAGCTCTCTTCGATCATCCTGCGGGCTTTTGTCATATGCCCGGGATACCAGTTTATATTCAATCTATGGCTCCTATCTTATTAAAGGGGAAAAACCTGAGGAATACTTTGCCGAGCAGCGTTCTGACGTCAATGCTGCCGATATAGCGGCTGTCTACCGAATCGGTCCTGTTGTCTCCCATAACAAAAACGTGGCCGGCCGGCACTTCATACGGGTATTCGATCGGGGCGCCGTCGCGCTTTTTCGTAATGTTTCCGGTCAGATACGGTTCGTTGAGCACAACACCGTCAACTATGACCTGTTGCGTTTCTTCGTTTATATCAACTACCTGACCTTCCGTGGCTATCACTCTTTTTACAAGGAGCTTGTTCTCACCGTGGATATAACGGCGGGTCAGGTCGTTTGAAACAGGCTGAAAAACAACGATATCACCTTGTTTGGGCGTATAAAAAAGTTCCGAAACGAGGTATCTGTCGCCGTCATGCATTGTAGGGACCATAGATGTTCCGTCAACGTAGCCCGTTCTTACAACGAGAGTAAGAAGGAATACGGCGGCAACAACGGATGAGACGATTATGTCTACAAAATAATCAAAAAAGCCCTGAACAAGTGTGTTTCCTTTTCCGGATTTCGGATCGGACGTTTCGTTTGAGGGTTCCGATGCGGTTTTTACTTCGTTTTCGTCCATTTTAATCTCCTAAAATAAAAATAATGCGGTATTCAACCGTAAACATAGTGAACACCGCATAATTTACGCTGCCGGACAATGATCGTTATTCACCGTTACGGCGGGGAAAATCAATTCCGGGATACGGGAAATTCCCGATTTACGCCGGAGACCGACCGAAAACAGATTCCGGTTTTGATCAGATCTTCTCTTTGACTTTGGCAGCCTTACCAACTCTGTCACGAAGATAATACAGTTTGGCGCGACGGACGTTACCGTTACGGACTACCTCAACCTTTGCAATGTTGGGGGAGTGGATCGGGAAAGTCTTTTCAACGCCTACACCGTATGCAACGCGGCGAACCGTTACGGTTTCAGACACGCCTCCGTGTTTCTTGGCAATTACGGTTCCTTCGAATACCTGTATTCTTTCGCGGGAACCTTCTTTGATTTTCACATGGACTTTTACAGTGCTGCCGATGTCGAAAGGCAAAGCTTCTTCTCTGAGCTGGTCCTTGGTGAAAAGATCAAGTTTGTTTGACATCTTCTCTTCCTCCTGATTTAATTCAGTGCGCGAAGCGTTCATGCAGAGAGGGCAGAGGACCGCTTCATAAGCAATTAATTATATCATAAAAAGCCGCTTATTTCAATAGCGTTTTATGAATTTATTGTGAATTATTGATAAAAACAGGGCTATTCTTCGTCTTCCTCTTCTTCATATGGCGGAGCCAGCGGAATTACGGCGGTAAACGCCGTGCCTTTGCCTACTTCGCTTTCAACGAGAATAGTTCCTTTCATAAGCTCGGCAAGCTCCCATGCGATCGAAAGACCGAGCCCCGAACCTGTTTCGGAACCGCCGCGAGCCTTATCCGCTTTGTAAAATCTGTCGAAAATATACGGCAGATCTTCCTCTGCGATACCCACTCCCGTGTCTTTTACGGTGAGATATGCGTATCCGTCGTCTTTTTCCTCCGCGGTTACGGTTATTTTTCCGCCGGCAGGCGTGAATTTTATGGAATTGTCGAGCAGAATGATGATCATCTGGCGGAGTCTGTCGTAATCGGCAAGCACATACTCCATTTCGTGCGGCTCAAATTCGAGAGATATTCCTTTTTCTTCCGCAACGGGGCGAAGCTTTGAGGTGATATCCGCCGTCAGGTCTATAGCGTCTACGGGTTTGATCTCCATAACGATTTTGCCCGCTTTGTATTTTGATGTGTCCAGAAGATCCCTTACAAGGCGTTCGAGGGCTAGAGTTTCGGTTTCTATTCTTGTATAATACGCCTGCTTCTCCTCTTCGGTTTCCGCCGCGCCGTCTATGAGCGCTTCCGCAGAGCCTTTTATGACTGTAAGAGGCGTTCTGAATTCATGCGAAACATTCGCAACAAAATCAGTTCTGAGCTGCTCAAGACGCTCCGACTGGCTTATGTCGCGCACGATCACAACAACGCCTTCGGTAATATCGTTGTTCTGGATCCTTGTTGCAGTGAATTTGAGAATATCTTTTCCGTTCAGAACGACCGTCTGCTTAATGCCCGTCTGCATTACCTTCATTATCATTTCTGTAACTGCAGGGTCTTCAAGCTGGTTCTGACCGCAAAGCTGAAGCAGCGCCGTGTTGTAGCTCTGCAGATGCATGTTCGTATCGTATGATGCAAGACCGTCGGATATGTTTTCGATGATGTTTGCAATTTTGTCTTTTTCGTTTTTCAGCCTGGTAAACGTTCCGCCGAGGTTATATGCAAGATGGTTCAGTGCGTGCGCAAGATCCTGAAGTTCCGTTTTGTCGTTTGTGCGAACACGTATCGAAAAATCGCCGTTTGCTATCTCAGTAGAGGCGCGGCACATCTCTTTTATCGGCTTTGTAAGATGAATACCGAGCAAAACGGCGAAAATGACCGTTACGATAACGGCAACAACGAAGGTAAGAGCAAGAAATATAGCCGATGCCGAAAACGTTTCGTATATGTATTTGAGCGGAGAATGAACGAGCACTACGCCTAAAATCCGCTGACTGTCCGCGCCGTATGAGTCTTTTTCGTATATCGGCACCGCAACGGTCATAGTCCGTTCTCCGAAATTCGATGAAAAATCGGTTGAAATGCTCTGATTGCCTTCAAAACACTGAGAAATTATATCCCGTTCTTTTTTTGTAAGCTGGCTTGTCGAAACAGGCCATGACGCATATTTGAGGGGAATGAAAAACCCGTCGGGTTTGCATATCCAGAGATTGGCGTTTACGATGCTCGAAACAAGCGTGGCGTAATCCGGAAAATTTTTCGCCTTAAGCGTCGGTTCTTCAAGCGTATTTTCGCTTGAAATAAAATTGGCTATGCCGTTTGCGCAGTTGAGCAGCGCTTCGCTTTTATCACGGTAGGCGTAGTTGAAAAAAAGCGTCATAAAAACCGCGCTGGTGATTAAAACCACCAGCACAGTAACTGATATGAATACGGCAATGACCTTTGATGAAAGGCTTTTAAACATTTATTTGACCTCGAACTTGTATCCGACGCCCCAGACCGTTTTAATGTCGAAATTCACGGACTGATTGAGATTCAGCTTCGTTCTTATACGCTTGATGTGCGTGTCAACGGTTCTCGTATCTCCGAAATATTCATAGCCCCAGATGTTTTCAAGAAGATGATCTCTTGTGAATACTCTGCCGGGGTTGGATGCGAACAGCCAGATGATCTCGATTTCTTTCTTCGTCAAAACAACGGGGTTACCGTTTACGTAAGCCTCGTAGCTGTTCATGTCAACAACAAGTCCCGCAATTTCTATGCGTTTCGAGCGTTCGTCCGAAATATCATCGGTTACACGGCGCAATACAGCCTTTATGCGCGTCATTACCTCTCTGGGTGAAAACGGCTTCGGAATATAGTCATCCGCGCCGAGATCAAGACCCATTATGCGCTCCGCCTCTTCGTTTTTCGCGGAAACAATAATGATGGGAACACTGGAAGTCTGTCTGATCTGACGGCAAACGTCAAAACCGTTCATCTTCGGCATCATTACGTCGAGAAGAATAAGAATAGGGTTGAACTCCTTGAACATTTTAAGTGTCTGCTCTCCGTCATATGCGCAGATGCATTTGTAACCTTCTTTTTGCGCATACGCCTTGAGGATATCAACTATATCCTTATTGTCGTCCGCGATGAGTATGATTTTATCCATACAGCGACCTCCGTAAAAAAAAATTCACTAATATATTAAAGATTATATCATAAAAAGTCACGATTGTCAATCTTTTTTTTCTAATATGTTTAAAAACTTACTGAAAATCGTAAAAATTTACGAAAAATTCGGGAAATACGATCTTTCAGCCTACCTGAGCACGCCTATAAGGTCTCCTCTGCCGCATTTCAGCAGAGCTTCTTTGACAAGAGCGCGGTTTTTCGGGTTTTTATATTGCAGCAGCGCGCGCTGATACGCCTTTTCCTTTGCAGTTCGCGGCACGTATACCGGCTCCATCGTGAAAGGATCGAGACCCGTATAAAACATTGCGGTCGAAACGGTGCCCGGCGTGGGGTAGAAGTCCTGGACCTGCTCGGGCTGATATCCTATGCTTTTGATATATAGCGCAAGGTTTACCGCATCGTTGAGCGTGCAGCCCGGATGCGACGACATGAGATACGGAACGAGGAACTGATTGCAGCCGAATTTTTTGTTCAGGGCAAAATATTTTTTATAAAACGATCTGTAATGCGCAAAATGCGGTTTTCCCATTTTTTCGAGAACTCTGTCGGAAGAATGCTCCGGCGCAACTTTAAGCTGTCCGCTGATATGATATTTAACAAGCTCGTTGAAAAAATCGTCTTTTTTGTCAAGCATAAGGTAATCAAAGCGTATACCCGAGCGGATAAACACTTTTTTTACGTTTGGCAGAGAACGAACCTCACGCAGGATATCGAGATATTCCGAATGATCCGCCTTTGCAGCGGCGCACGGTTCGGGCGCAAGACATTTTTTATCTTTGCACAGGGATTTTTTTGCGCAGGCGTTTTTTCTGAAATTTGCGGTCGGACCGCCTATATCGTGTATATAGCCCTTGTAATTTTTGAGCGTTGTTAGCAGTTTCGCTTCTTTTACGACCGACTCTTTCGATCTTGCGGTAATGTTTCTTCCCTGATGAAATACTATTGAACAGAAATTGCATCCGCCGAAACATCCTCTGTTGTGCGTGATCGAAAACTCCACTTCCTTCAGTCCCGGCACACCGCCGTCTTTTTCATACATCGGGTGATAAGTTCTTGTATACGGCAAAGCGTATACTTCATCCATTTCAGCCTGAGTAAGCGGCTTTGACGGCACATTCTGCAAAACATACCTCAGCGAGTGCTTCTGCACAAGCGGTCTGCCAACGAACGCGTCCTGCTCGTTATACTGAATGAGAGTTGCTTCCGCAAACTTTTTTTTGTCTTTTTTTACTTCCTCGAAAGACGGACAGAAGACCGCGTTTTCGGGTATGTTATCGGTAATAACACATGTTCCCGCGATATCGGTTATCGTTTTCACGTCCTCACCGTCTGCAAGACGGCGGCAGATCTCTTTCATCGATCTTTCGCCCATACCGAATGAGAGGATATCTGCGGATGAATCAACAAGTATTGAACGGCGCACTTCGTTTTGCCAGTAATCGTAATGCGCAAATCTGCGAAGTGACGCTTCAAGGCCGCCTATAACTATCGGAACGCTTCCGAACGCTTCGCGGATCTTGTTGCAGTAAACTATTACAGCGCGGTCAGGACGAAGACCTGCTTTTCCGCCAGGAGAATAGGCGTCCTGCTCTCTTCTGTTTTTTGCAACGGAGTAATGTGCTACCATGGAGTCTATGTTGCCCGAATTTACGAGAAATCCGTATTTCGGTTCTCCGAGCGCTCTGAAAGAGTCAAGGTTTTTCCAGTCCGGCTGTGAGATTATTCCGACGGTATGTCCCTGCGATTCAAGCACACGCGAAATTATCGCCGTGCCGAAAGACGGGTGGTCAACATACGCATCTCCCGTAACAAGGATAAAATCAAGCCTGTCTATCCCTCTTTCGTCCATATCCGCCCGTGATACAGGCATAAATACACTGTTCATATCAATTTACTGCTTGCGGGCTTTCATTTCAAGCCACTGTGATTTTGTTATCAGAACTTCGCGAGGCGTTGAGCCCTGATACGGACCGACTATACCGCGCGCCTCCATAACGTCGATGAGTTTTGATGCGCGAACGTAGCCGAGACCTACGAATTTCTGCAGCATAGTCGTTGACGCCTGTCCCTTTTCAACAACACACTGTATCGCTTCGTCAAGTTTCGGATCGTCTGCCTCGTCATCGTCATCGCCGCCCGAGACTTTCGCGCCGGCTTTCTGCATAGCGGCGTTTTGTTCGATCTGTTTGATGATATTGTCGTCATAAATGTTTTCTTTGCCGTGTTTTACTGCTTTTACGACCTTTTCAACTTCCTGATCGGAAACGAAACAGCCCTGAACGCGTATCGGCTTAACTTCGCCGAGCGGCGCGTAAAGCATATCGCCCTTGCCTATAAGCTTTTCGGCTCCGGACGCGTCAAGAATAATATGCGAGTTTATCTGTGATGATACCGCAAATGCGATCCTTGAAGGGATATTGGCTTTGATAAGACCCGTGATAACGTCTGCTGAAGGACGCTGAGTTGCAATAACAAGGTGCATACCCGCAGCTCTTGCCATCTGTGCAAGACGGCATATCGAGTCTTCAACGTCTCCCTTTGCCGCCATCATAAGGTCGGCAAGCTCGTCTATAACTATAACTACCTGCGGCAGTTTCTTTTCGCCTTCGGAGAGCGTTTTGTTGTAACCGTTGAAGTCCCTCACGCCTTTGTCCGCAAAAAGCTTGTATCTTTGCAGCATTTCACCTACAGCCCAGCTCAGAGCTCCCGCCGCCTTGTTCGGGTCTGTAACCACAGGTATGAGAAGATGCGGAATACCGTTGTAAACGTTGAGCTCAACAACTTTCGGGTCAACAAGAATAAGCTTTACCTCGTCGGGTGTGGCTTTATAAAGAAGACTGATAAGTATTGAGTTTATGCATACCGATTTACCGGAACCGGTAACGCCGGCGATAAGAAGATGCGGCATTTTCGCTATATCTATAACAACGGGCTGTCCGCTTATGCTTTTGCCCAGAGCGACCGCGATTTTCGATTTGTTGGATGCAAATTCCTCGCTGCCGATTATCTCCTTCAGATATACCATGCTTGTGGTTTTGTTCGGTATTTCTATGCCTATCGCGGATTTGCCCGGTATCGGAGCTTCTATTCTTACCGCGGGTGCGGCAAGGTGAAGGGCGATGTCGTCGGAAAGATTTGCGATTTTGCTCGTTTTAACACCCGTGCCGGGCTGCAGCTCGTATCTTGTTACTGTAGGACCGCGCTTCGCGTCGAGCACTTTTGCGTCTATCTTGAAATCCGAAAGCGTCTCGATCAGGCGTGAGGCATTCTGTTTAAGCTCGTCGCGGTAAAGTGCGGCGTTGTTGTCCGGCACGAACGTAAGTAAGTCAAGAGACGGGAATTCGTATCCGTCCGACTCGGTTTCGAGAAGCTTTTCGGGTGTTTTCTGAGATGATATCTCGACCGTAGCTCCGGCAAGCGCTTCCGAAACATCGGGTTTTTCCGTTTTTTCGGCAGCAGTTTCCTCTTTTTTCGGTTCCGTAGGTTTAACGTCTTCAACAACGGGAGGAGCGGGAACGGACGGGACCTCCTCTTCTTTCGGCTGCGGCGGCTGTTCTGTTATTGCCGCGGGAGCGGGTCTTTCGGCTGCAGGTTTTGCAGGTTTTTTCGGCTCGCCGAAATTAAGCAGCAGATCGTCTATGTCTTTTGCGGAAAGGGCAGCCGTATTGTTGCTTTTTACTGACTGTTTTTTCTTAATCGGTTTTTTGCTCTTTCCCGAATATCCTTTCGCTATCTCGTTCAGAATACTGTCTACGTCGTCTGTGGTCGTGACGGGATCGTTTTCGAGAGTTATGGCCGGCTTTTTGCGCTTTTCTTTTTGCGGCAAAGGAGCGTGTTCAGCAGGAATCGTCTTTTTAAGGTCGCTTATATCTTTTTTAATGCCTTTTATGTCTTTTGTGATCGCTTTATCCGGCTTTGCGAAAGGCTTCGTTTCAGGATACTCTCCATGTCTCGAAAAAAGCGAGATCGGGTTTATACCTGTCGCAAGAACGAGAAATACGATCATCACAACGCAAATGATGATACCTGCGCCCGGTTTTGTGCAGAGAGCCTCAAACGGTGCGGAAAGCCATCCGCCTATAACGCCGCCTGAAGTGAGCACCTTGCCTCTGTCCCACAGATCGGCCGTATAATTCGCAAAATAATCACGGAATTCCACTTCCGCCGCTCTTTCAGCGATACTGTATGCTATAACGTTGTAAAACGCCGCAAAAAACAGAGTGAAAGCGCCTGAAAAAAGCGATTTTGATATTACCCTGTTGTCTTTGATGAAAAGCATGACGGCGGAATAGATAAAAAGAACGGGAAACAGTATCGCGCCGGCGCCGAAAAGTCCGAGAAAACCCGAACGGAAAAAGCTGCCGAGCGGTCCGAAAAGGTCGGAAACAAGGCTTACCGCCACTATTACCGCCAGAAGAAGGAGGATAAGTCCCGCTGCGGTATCGTGTATGTAAGCTTTTTTTACGGCTTTTTTATCTGTCAGCTTTTTTGCTGTTTTTTTTGTTGCCAATTAAAAAACTCCTTTGCTGTGTGATTTATGTGTGTTTGTATAGTCTTCGTATCCCGAAAAAAGGGTCAGGCAATAACGATCGTGCAAAATATCCGTGATGCATACTGCGGTCATTGTATTATAACACAGAAATGATGAAAAGTAAATATTTTTTGCGCGATTTTCCGTAAAAAAATATTGCATTTTTTATCTTTTTATGCTATTATATAGATAAATAAACATTAAAGGAGAAATCAGGGTCATGGAAAACGTTTATACAGTAAAAATATACGGATTCGAAATAACGCTTTATTCTACCGAAACCGAAGAATACACAAAAAAGATCGCAGCGGCTGTTGAAGAAAAAATAAAAGAGCAGACCGACGCAAATCCGAGCGCATCGCTCACAAAAGCAAGCATTCTCGCTCTTATGGAGCTTTATGATCAGCTCGTAAAACTTCAGGTAGGCGCCGACAATATGCGTTTGCAGCTTAAAGACTACCTTGACGATACAACAAAAGCCATCGCCGAAAGAGACGAGGCGCGCAGAACTGCAGAAAAACTCAGAGACGAGCTTCTCGCCCTGAAAATAGATCTTTCAAACAAATAATCACGAATCGGCGTATTATGGAAATTCTTTCTCCGGCAGGTTCTCCCGAGGCGCTTTCTGCTGCCGTTATGTCGGGGGCTGACGCCGTATATCTCGGAGCCGCCGGATTCAACGCGCGGATAAACGCAAAAAATTTTTCGGAAGAAGAACTTCGGCGATCTGTGCTTTACTGTCACGAACGCAGCGTAAAAGTGTATGCTACGCTCAACACGCTCGTTTACGATAAAGAGATCTCCGAGGCTCTTTCTCTTGCCGAATTTCTTACGGATATCGGGACGGACGCTTTTATCGTGCAGGATCTCGGGCTCGCGAAACTGCTGAAAAAATGCACGCCGTCCGTTCATCTTCATGCGAGCACCCAGATGTCTGTCTGTTCGCTTGACGGCGCTGAAGCTCTTGCCGATCTCGGCTTTACGCGCGTTGTTGTAGCAAGAGAACTTTCGGCGGAGGATATAGCTTTTATCGCGCAAAGAAGCCCGATAGAAACGGAAGTTTTTGTTCACGGAGCTTTCTGCATGTCTTACAGCGGTCAATGCTTTATGAGCTCCGTAATAGGCGGCAGAAGCGGAAACAGAGGCATGTGCGCCCAGCCGTGCCGTTTGCCGTACAGAAACGGCTATTCGCTGAGCCTTAAAGACAACTGTCTGCTTGAATACGTTCCCGAACTGATGAAAGCAGGCGTCGCCTCTCTTAAAATAGAGGGACGAATGAAAGGTCCCGATTACGTTTCAGCCGTTACGGATATGTATGTCCGCGCAAAAAACGGCGAAAAATATACTGAAGAAAAAAAGGAATATCTTGCCTCGGTATTCAGTCGTCAGGGCTTTACGGACGGCTACTACACAAAAAAAACAGGCGAAAGCATGTTTGGCGTAAGACCCGAAAATTCAGCCTTAAAAAAAGTCGATATCCCGAAAGAGGAATACAAGCGGTTCCCTGTTGAGTTTTCGTTTAAAAGCAACGGAAAAACAGCGACCGTGACCGCCGTTTGCGACGACGGATACTCGTCGGCAGTCACCGTCGACGTTCAGAAAGCAAAAAGCCGTCCGACTGCAAAAGACGATATTTATTCGTCCCTTGCAAAACTCGGCGGAACTCCTTATTACGCAAACGGGTTTGACTGCGACGTTATGAATGACGATTTCATTCCGCTATCCGCCCTTAACGAGGCAAGGCGCAGCCTTATAAAAAATCTTACCGAAATGCGGATAACGAAAAATCAGGTGTTCACACTGAAAAAGAGCGAACCGTTTGTTTTTACGCCGTCCGAAAAGACAGAAATCGAAGCATTCTTTTTAAATCTGCAGTCGATACCCGAAAATACGGAAGCTCTTTCCCGTATCTGGATACCGTCCGAATACTTCACCAAAAAAACCGCCGTTAAAATATTTGATAAATACGGAGACAAGGCAGGCATAGCCGTTCCGACAGTTTTTCATGACAGTGAAAAAAACACAGTTTCAAAACAGCTTGAAGAGGCTCTTGAAGCGGGCGTAAAACATGCTTTATGCGGAAATATAGGGCACATAGCCTTTCTGTCTGAAAAAGGATTTGCCGTTCACGGCGATTACGGACTCAATGCGGTAAATTCCGAAACGGTCGCCGCATATTCCGAACTTGGCTGTGTTTCGCAAACTCTTTCATTGGAGCTTTCCATGCGCCGCGCCGAAGACCTTTGCGGCAAAGAAACAGGCATTATCGCATACGGCAGACTTCCGTTTATGATAATGAAAAACTGTATCAAGGGCGGCAGCGGCGTTATCTGCCAGAGAAAAGGAAAGCCTGCCTTTCTTACAGACAGAATGAAAAAAGATTTTCTTGTCACGTGCGATTTCGGATGCCGCAACAGGCTCTGGAACGCGGATATTCTGTGGCTCGCAGATAAAAAACTGCCGAAATTCGGATTTATACGCCTTGGTTTTACGGACGAAACCGCAAAAGACGCTCAAAAAGTGATCGACGCATATTCGGGTAAAATCATTTCGCCTCCCGCCGCAATAACGAGAGGACGATATTATTCATAAATATAAAAGACCGCCCGACGGCGGCAGATTGGAGAGTAATATGAAAATCGGAATAATAGCAGATCTGCATCTGCCCAAAAAAGAATTTCCTCCGCGTCCCGAACCGGGAAAGAAGCCGACACCTCTTCCCGACGACCCCGTAACGGCAGGAGTAAAAGCTTTTTACGAAAAAGCCAAAGAAGAAAAATACGATTTTGTTATAAATCTCGGTGACCTTGTAGAAGGAACGGGCAACGGCGATGATGACTATATGACAGCGTCGATGTTTTCGCGTTCAATGATAAGCTCAACCGTAAACACCTATTACGTTCTCGGCAACCACGATGCCATGTTCATCCCCAAAGACCTTCTTCTGCATTGTTCTCAAACTCTCGGAGGAGCATACAGCTTTATTAAAGAGGGCGTTCTCTTTATCGCTCTTGATGCAAATTATTCCTGCGACGGAAAATCCTATGAACCGGGAGCATCCGACTGGACAGATTCTTATATCCCCGACGCGCAGAAGGAATTTTTGAAAAAGCAGCTTGATAGAACCGATTTTGAGCGCGCGGTCATACTCTGTCATCAGCGTCTCGATCTTTTTATGGACGGTCTTGAGCACGTAAATCCGCATGTTGTGGGAAATGCTGAAGAAATAAGAAATATTCTTGAATCTTCGGGCAAAACAGCGCTCGTTTTGCAGGCTCACTATCACAGCGGAGACGACACGGTTCAAAACGGGATCAGATACTATACTCAACAGGCGTTTTTCAAAAAATACGCGTATTCCGTTCTGACCGTTACCGAAAACGGATTTGCGATCGAAAAAGAAACGATATGAAGCTTGAATTTTCACGCATAGAGCGAAACGGGAAAAAACCGCCCGAACCGTTTTACGCCTCCGAGGGCGCCGCAGGTCTTGATCTTACGGTTTTCGGCGAAGACGTTACGGTTCCCGCAGAAGGGCATGCGATTGCAAAAACCGGTATCTGTGTTGCGATCCCGAAAGAGCATGTCGGGCTCATATTTGTAAGATCGTCTCTCGGTGTAAAAAGAGGGATAATGCTTTCAAACAATGTCGGCGTTATAGACAGCGATTACCGCGGCGAGCTGCTTGTTTCACTTTATAACACAAACAAACAGCCTGTCGTTTTGAAAAACGGAGAAAGGATCGCTCAGCTTGTAGTCGTTCCGTGCCCTCATCCGGAACCGGTCGAAGTTGATGCTCTCAGCGAAACTTCGCGCGGCGAAGGCAGATTCGGCTCAACGGGAAAATAGCGAATATCATACGCAAAATATCAGAAAAGCAAATAAACATAAAACAAGGAGTTATCGTTTGTGATAACTCCTTATTTCTATGTGGAAGTATAGGTCAGAAATTATTTTTAAACGTATTTCCAGTGATATCCGCCTCCGGAGTGGCTGAAGCCTCCGCAGTTGTTCCTTATGCTTGCCTGACCGATCCCCGTTGCCTGCGATGCGATTTTTGCGCTCTCGTATACAACGCCCGTATCAAGGTTGATCACGGGTTTTCGCGCGTCTTTGCGTAAATTCAGATCCGAACAATGCGGACAGTTCGCGTTTCTGTATACTCTTGACTGAAGAGATGTCTTCCATTTATGTCCGCATACGGGACAATGCCAGCAGACCTGTTTGTGGCTTGCGTGCGCGATGTTTTCGGGATCGTATCCGTTTGCCTCATGATCCCACTGCTGCAGAAGTTTTTCTTTGTTGTTTTTTATACACCATGTTTTCAGGTCGTTTATTCCGATATGATTTTTGCCCATAATGTCGCTTGCTTCTTCTTTATTTTGTTTTTTTGCTGTATTATTCGGATTTTTCCGTGTTATCGTCTTTGCAGTTTGCGTCTTCCGCAATGCTTTCGGTCTCTGCGCCGCTTTCTGCGCTGTCTGCCGGAATATTCCCGTTGACTGCAATGCTCACAAATATCAAAGTATACTCACCGTGTTTTTCTTCTCTGACGGTATACCCTTCAAGCGGTTTGTTTTCTTTTAACAGTTTGTATATGTTTACATCTGCTTTTTGTTCGATTTCTGTGTAAAATCTGTTTGCATAAACGAATTCTCCGTCCGCATAAACGCCTATGCCGCATATTTCGGCATCATAAAGTGCTTTTACAACAGCCCTTGCTTTGTCGTCTTTTGTTTTTGAAGCGGCAACCGCACCTGCGATCAATGCAAGCAAAAGCAGTATCCCCGAAAAGATCAGTTTTACGGGATAATCCGCCTGAGTATGCATAACAAGAAAATACGTTCCTGCCGCCGCGGCACACATTGCGGCTGCAAAAAGAATGCCGTAAAGATGTTTTTTCATGACCGTTCCTTTATTCAAACATGTCTATGCGTCTCTGATGTTTGCCGCCTTCAAACGGCGTTGTGAGAAATATATCGGTTATTTCCGCCGCAAGTCCGTCACCTATGACCCTTGCTCCCATGCAAAGCGCGTTTGCATTGTTGTGAAGTCTTGTATATTTTGCGGAATACGTATCGGAGCATACTGCCGCGCGGATACCTTTTATTTTGTTTGCAGCCATGCTTACGCCTATGCCCGTTCCGCAAACAAGAACGGCTTTTTCGCATTCGCCCGAAATTACGGCGTTACACGCTTTTTTTGCAAAAACAGGATAGTCGCAGCTCTCGGCGCTGTAAGTTCCGAAGTCTTTATATTCGAACCCGTTTTCTTCAAGATGTTTTTTCAGCTTTTCTTTAAGCGCATACCCTGCGTGGTCAGATGCGATCGCTATCATTTTTCTCTCCCTCTTCTTTTTGCTTTTTTTCTGCTTCAAGTCTTTCGAGACGTTCTCTCTCTGCCTGTGGCGGACGAAGATAGACCGCGGCAAGACTTTCAGCGGTTTTTTCTTCATACAGTCCGTTTTTCAGCGCTTCATATATGCCTTCAGCATGAATGAAAGCCGAGTTTTGCGGCGCAAATGAAAAAGATATTCCGTTCTTTTCGCATTCCTTTGCAAGGATCTCTGCGCCGTCGCCCAAAATGAGTATGTGTTCATTTAATTTTCCAAGCTCTTCGGCAAGCGCTTCGGCTGTTATCTGCCTGTCGCAACAAAGGCGTGAAAAAGCGCCTTTATCCGATGAAAACAGAGCGTTGTAAAGCATCCCTCTCCTTGCGTCCGAAACGGGACAGATAATTCCCGAAAAAGCCGCGCCGCATGCCAGCGCCGCCGTTGACGATACCGAAAAACACGGCAGATTTTTTGTGAACGCTATCCCTTTTGCGGTTGAAACGCCTATTTTTACGCCTGTAAACGAGCCGGGTCCTACCGTTACTGCTACAGCGTCCGTTTCGTCTGCCGATACCTGCGCGTCTTTGAGCGCTCTTTCGGCGGACGGCAGAAGCGTTCTTGAATGGGTCAGTCCGTTGTTTGAAAAAACGGAAGAGAAAACTCTGCCGTCTTTTACCACTCCCGCGCAGCATGTGAGCGTTGATGAGTCGATCACGAGAATAACGCCTTTATTTATATCGTATTTATTCATTTATTTCGATCACTCTCTCGTTTTCGTTTTTCCCGTAAGAAATGTTTATTTTTACGGCATTTTCGAATCCGTCGCATTCATTCTGCGCCCATTCGACGAATATAAGATCAGCCTCGCTGTCGTAAAACCCGACTGAATAGAGGTCGTCTTTATCTGTTATTCTGCATAGATCATAGTGAAGGATCGTTTTGTCGCCTGCTGTATATTCGTTGCAGAGAGCAAATGTGGGGCTTGTTACTCTTCCGTTGTAACCGAGCGCTTCCATACATCCCTGAACAAATACCGTTTTGCCCGCGCCCATTTCTCCGTCAAGGCATACCGTCGTTCCGTTTTTGAAATTTTTAACAAGTTCTGCGGCAATCTCGCGTGTGCGTTTTGCCGAATCGGACAGATATTTCATTCAGTTCAACCCCATATATCTTACAAGCGTGCTTACCGCCCAATATACGGCGGGAATCGTAAGAATATTAAGAACAACACAGATAAAAGTGACGGAATTTCCGAAAATATAATCAAGGCCGTATTCCTTATAGAATACAGTCATCGAGATCATGGGAGAGGCGGCAAAAACCACCGTAATAACGCAAACCTGCACAAACGAGAACATTCCGGTCAGCGCCGCCGCGATACCGAGACAGAAAGGGATCACAAGACATTTGAGCGGTGTGACGATATAAAGCATTTTATCCTTGAAAATGCCTTTGATGTCTGCTCCGGCAAGCATCATGCCAAGGTATATCATGGCAAGATAAGAAAGCGCCGATCCGAATTTGTAAAGAGGCGCCTGTATAAACTGCGGCAGATTGACCCCGAGCATTTTAAGAATAAACGAAATAACGAAAACGACCGAAACGGGATTGAGATGTATTCCGTTTTTCTTTTTTTCTCCGGATATCTTTTCTCCTCCGGCGGCAAGAAGCGAAACGGTCAGAGTCCACGAAACAAGATCGGAACCGAGCGCGAGGATCGTGCAGCTCAAAGAACCATCGTCACCGAACAGTCCCTGACATATCGGCAGTCCGAGAAAGATCGCGTTTGGCGCGGAACAGAGCGCAAAAAGAACGTATTTTCTTTTGTCTTCGGCTTTTGTTATTTTTGCAAGCAAAACTCCGAGCAAAAGCAGAACAAGAGTGATTACCGCACCTGCCGCAAAAAGCGGAAGCTGCGATATGATCTGCTGTTTTGAAATGTCTTCCGAAAGAAGCTTTGCGGCAAGCCATGCCGGAAACATCAGTCTTGTAACTATCTTCGATACTGAAGACGCGGCGTCCCCGGAGATATAGCCCGTTTTTACCGAGGCAAAACCTCCTGCCATAAAAAGGCCCAGAACAAGAACGCACTGAATAACGGTTATAATTTCTTCCATACTGTAAATTATATCACAGTTTTCTTTCAATTACAAGTCCCGATGATAATTTAATTAAAAAAAGATATTGTTTTTTTATATTTTATGTGTTATAATTATTTATCAAACACACAAAACATATATTCAGGGGCATTTATGGAATCACGGTATTTATACAGACGCAACCGTCTCGCCAAAAAAAGAAGAAGAAAACGTATTATCCGAAAAGTTGTAACAGCGGCAATAAGCATACTTATCGTTGCTGCGATCATCGCCTTGGCGGTCTGGATAATTTCGTCGTTCACGCAAAAAAACAAACCGGAAGAAGGCAACGAAGACCCTGCTCTTGCCGGACAGACGGAAACACAGAAAACGGATACGGAGCCCGAAAAACCCGTTGTTGAAGAAGAGGAGGCTCCTCCCGTCGAACCGGAACCGGAAATACAGATAAAAACCGAAACGGTCACGCTCACCGAAGACGATATACACAAGGGCATCCTTATACTTGTAAACAGAGATCATCCGTTTTCTTTTACCGCAGATTATGAAATGATAGATCTTTTCACATTCAAATCGTCCGCATACAAATTCCGCGATACGGGAATGATGTTTGCGCCGTTTGCGGGCGAAAAACTCAACGAGATGCTTGTTGATTTTCACAATAAAACCGGAAATCACATAATAAACATAATCAGCGCGTTCAGGGATATCGAAACTCAGCAGAGAATATACGACTCAAAGCTGAATTATTATAACGGAGATGTTGCCGTAACTGAAAAATGGGTCGCTCTGCCCGGTTCGAGCGAACATCATACCGGGCTTGCCGTCGACCTGGGCATTTATACCGACGACGGCGACAGCTTTGATTACGACGGCACGGGCGAATATGCATGGATCAACGAAAATTGCTGGCAATATGGCTTTATAGTAAGATACGACTCTTCAAAAACCGATATAACGGGCATAGCATATGAACCGTGGCATTTCAGGTATCTCGGTCTTCCTCATTCCGAAATTATTTCGGGCACATCATTCTGTTACGAAGAATATATCGAATACCTCAAAACGTTCCCTCAGAGCGGCGACCATCTTTTCTTTACTTCATATACAGGCGAGCGATATGAGATATTCTATGTGCCTTCTCAGGGCGCGGAAACAAAAGTCGAGCTTCCCGAAAACTCCGATTATTTCATATCGGGCAACAACGCAGACGGCTTTATAGTAACGGTGACGCTTCATGATAATCCGTAAAGGCGAAATGCGGGATATTCCCGAAATAATGAATATAATAAACAGCGCCAAAAGGTTTTTCCGCGAAAACGGCATCGACCAGTGGCAAAACGGCGTTCCGAATGAAGAAACGATAGCAAACGACATAAAAAACGGCGAAAATTACGTTGTTGAAGATGACGGCGCAGTTGTTGCCACGGCAATGATATCTCTTCGCGGAGAACCGACTTACCGCCGTATTTATTCGGGAAAATGGATTTCCGGCGGAAAATACGGAGTTATTCACAGAGTTGCCGTTCTGCCGCGGCAAAAAAGGAGCGGACTTGCTTCGATGCTTGTGGAAAAAGCGAAAAAAATCACTTTGGATGCCGGGTACGCATCTCTCAGAATAGACACTCACGAAAATAATCTCCCCATGAGAAAGATGATAGAAAAAAACGGTTTTGTTTTTTGCGGCGCCGTATTTCTTGCCGACGGCTCTCCGAGAAGAGCGTATGAAATAATACTTGAATAAAAAAACGGTTGTCCGCATAAAAAAAGGTTGACATGCGGGCAACTTTGGTTTATAATATAATAAAGTAATATTTAATAAAGACAGGAGAAAAAGAAAATGTACAAATATATGGCGGATATTCCGGAAAAATGCCTCGAATTCAAACCGAGATCATACGTCTGCAAACGTGCTCTCCTTCCTCCGCAGATAGACGGCAGACTTGACAAACCGTTCTGGGATGCGGCAGAGTGGAGCGAAGAGTTTGAAGATATCGAGTGGAACTCCGTTCGTCCCGCACCGTATCACAGAACACGCATGAAAATGCTCTGGGACGATGAGGCGCTCTATATCGGCGCATATCTCGAGGAAGATAAGATCTGGGGAACTCTCACCGAGCGCGACTGCGTAATTTTCAACGATAACGATTTTGAGATATTTATCGATCCCGACAGCGATACTCACGCATATTTCGAGTTTGAAATGAATGCTCTCAACACGATCTGGGATCTTCTTCTCGTAAAACCTTACAGAGATGAGAGAAACAAGGTCTTCAACGGTCTTGATATCCACGGCATAAAAACGGCAGTTCACATAGACGGCGTTATAAACGACCCGACAAAGATTTCCGAAAACAAGGGCTGGTCTGTTGAGGTCATGATGCCCTGGACAACTCTTAAAGAGGGCAACAGCAACAAGATCCCCGTTCCCGGCGATTACTGGCGCATAGACTTTTCGCGTGTTGAATGGAGAACGGAAGTAAGAGACGGCAAATACGCCAAGGTGATAAACCCCGCAACCGGCATACGCTACCCCGAGGATAACTGGATATGGTCTCCGATAGGTCTTGTAAATATGCATATGCCCGAACTCTGGGGATTTTTGTGGTTTACTGACGGCAGCGTTGACGAAAGCAGGTTCGTTATCCCAAAAAACGAATACCTGAAATGGGAGCTTCGCAAATTATACTATATGGAACGAAATTATTTTAAAAAGCACGGTAAATTCTGCAGTGATTTCAAAGAACTCTGCGGCGATGAAACACCTGCGATAGATCCTGTTATCGAAACGACCTCAAACACCTATGAGGCGTATATCCCTGCGGCTGACGGCGGAAGAGTATATATCCGTCACGACGGTCTTGTATATGTTTCCGAAAAATAAACCATCTTTACGATTTATACGGAAGGAATAAAAAATGATTACTTTTACCGATGAACAAAAAAAACGGATAGACGACGCCTATGCCGTTGCCGAAAAATATGCCGGCGGCAGAAGATATGATATCTGTGAAGATCTCGGACGCTGTGAAAACGAAACGGAAGAATACTGCTTCAAATTTCTCGTTGCATATCTGCCGATGACGGATATCACTAACTGGACAGGCGAACTTTTTTACAACCATGCACATACATGTCTTAATAACTACGAGAAAGTTTCGTGGAAAGATCAGATAGACACCGAAACATTTCTCAATTTCGTTCTGATGATGCGTGTAAACAACGAAAACCTCGAACATTACAACGAGATCATATTCAACGAGGTATGGCCGAGGATCAAAGATCTTTCTATTGGCGACGCCGCTCTTGAGATAAACCTCTGGTGTTTTGAAAAAGCCACGTATGCATCGACGGATATAAGGACCGTGTCTCCGCTTACAATGATGCGCAACACAAACGGCAGATGCGGTGAGGAGTCGACATTCCTCACATCAGCTCTCCGTTCATGCTGTATCCCCGCAAGACAGTGCTACACTCCGCGCTGGGCAGCATCAGAGAGCAATCATGCGTGGGTAGAAGTGCTTGTAAACGGCAAATGGTGCTATATAGGCGCATGCGAGCCCGATCCGTTTTTGAACAGCGGCTGGTTCCGTATGCCCGCATCACGTGCAATGCTTACAAATACGCGTGTCTTTTCCGGATTTTTGCCCGCCGACGCCAAATTCGTTTCCACTTCCGAGAAAATAAAAGAGCTCAACACTCTTGATATTTACGCAGATACGCGCGATATCACCTGCACCGTTCTTGAAAACGGGGCGCCGAAAAAAGGTGTCAGAGTTGAAATGGCGCTTATCAATTTCGGCGAGCTTTTCGATTTTTCGGACAGTCTTACGGACGACAAAGGCAAAACATATTTCCGCACAGGTTACGGTGATCTGTTTATTACCGCCACAAAGGACGATAAGATCCTTTACGGCAAAATAGACGTCAGAGAGACAGATAACGTTACTCTTTACTGGGAAAACGCAGCTTATTTCGAAGGACTTCCCGCGGAATTTGATTTTGACATCATTCCTCCCGCACAAAAAGAGCTTCCCGAAATAAAACGTCCCGACAACGCAAAAGAAATCGCCGCTGCATTTTCTGTCCGTCAGAAAAACGCGGAAAAAATACGCATAGATTATAAGAATACGTTTTTCAACGAAAACAGCGATTCTTATCTTTTCAAAAAATATCCCGAATATGCTTCGGATATAAAGCAGTTCCTTATTGACGCGCAGGGTAATGCGGCAAAGATCGAAGCGTTTATAGACGACCCTGCAAATATCGCCGATAAGTGCGCTTTCCTGAAATCACTCAGCCGCAAGGACTTCGGCGACTGCGATAATATCGTGCTTGAAAAACAATTCGCACATCAGATCAGATACGCCGAATGCTTTGCCGATAACAGACTCACTTTTGAAAGATACGTTCTTGCCGTTCGCATCGCAAACGAATGGCTTTCCGCGTGGGGCGCTCCGATAGACGCGTTTTTTGACGACGACAAAAAGGCTGAGTTCAGAGCAGATCCTTCAAAAGTTCATGTATACGTAGAAAATGAGATCGAAGACAGCCGTGATTACGACTATGAATCGCTTGTAGCTTTACCGTATAATCTTCTTCTTACAAAACGCGGTTCTCAGTTCTCAAAATCCGTCCTTGAAACCGCGATCTGCCGAAGCCTCGGCATTCCCGCAAGAACGTCGTTTACAGGCGAGGTAGAATACTGGAAAGACGGAGAATGGTTCAGCATGCGCGGCGTTGCTCTGAGTGCAGAGAGATCCGCAACACTCATTCCCGTATTCACCGGTGTTGAAGAAGGGCACAGAAACGCAAATCTCGAGCGTTACGAAAACGGAGAATTTATACCTGTTCCTCTTTACAGACGCAGAAGAAACAACGACGAATCGGTTGCAGAAGAGGGCGTGCCTCTTGTTCCGGGCAGATACAGACTTATGACGAACTTCCGTATCAAAAACGGCGGTATTCAGGCTAAAATGTATCACTTCACGCTTGCAGACGGCGAGACACTCAAAGCCGAATTTGCAGTCCGCGGAACGGAACCGGCAGAAAAGGGCGAAAAGAAAAGGATTTTTGATACAGAGATCGAAGACATAAACGGAAAAGCTCACAAGCTTTCTTCACTTGTAAGCGATAAGGCAGTTTTTGCGTGGCTCGGCGTTCGCGAAGAGCCTACGGAGCATCTTTTCAACGAAATGCTTTCGGTAACTGAGGCTTACAAGCCTGTTTCCGACAAGGTTTATTTCATTGTTAAAAACGAAGGCGATCTTGCTCATGTTACGCTGAAAAAGCTCCTCGGTATTCTTCCCGATATCAAAATATTCTTCTTTGACGCTGTTTCAGACGAGGTATATGCTTCTTTGTCAACAAAAGATAAACGCCTGCCTCTCGCTGTCGCAGTGGATAAGGACCTTAACGTTTCGGTAATATCCACCGGCTATAATATCGGCAGCGCAGAACAGCTTCTTGCCGCGCTTACCGATAAATAAATCAACAAAAAAAATAAAACAGGAGGTATAAAAATGGCGGAAAACTTCTCAATAACGATTGCCAGACAGTGCGGAAGCCACGGCAGATCGGTTGCTAAAAAAATTGCCGAAAAACTCGGTATTGACTATTATGACAGAGAGCTGATTTCTCTTGCGGCAAAAAAAAGCGGAATGAATCAGAAGATATTTGAAGACTTTGACGAAAAACCGACGAATTCTCTTCTCTATTCACTTGCTATGGGAGCATACGCAATGGACGGTCAGTATGTTTACTGGGGTGATTCCGCCGTTCCTCTGTCTGATAAGGTCTACAATATCCAATCCGAGCTTATTCGCAATATCGCCGCAGAAAAATCATGTGTATTTCTCGGTCGATGCGCAGACTATGCTCTGAGGGACAATTACAGAAGCGTGCATATCATGGTCACCGATCATCTTGAGAACCGTATTGCGAACTATATGGCGGAAAACAATGTTACAGATCGCAAAAAGGCGGAAGATGAAGTGCAGAAAATCGATAAAAAACGCGCAAACTACTACAGTTTTCATACAAACAAAACGTGGGGCAGCGCAGACAGCTTCGATCTTTGCGTGAGAACGAGTGTTTTAGGTATTGAAGGAACGGCAGATATGATAATTGCCTTTGCCGAAAGGAAACTCGGTAAGCTTATCTGAAATGAAATGTGTTTTTTCAAACTGTAGAGGCGAAACCGATAAATATGTTGTTCTTGACCGTAAGCAGCCGGACGGCTCTTTCATAAAAGAGACTTTTGCCGTATGCGACGAATGTGTGAATGTTTATCTGCGCGCACTTTGCGAAAAATACAGATCGCGGCGGATCATCTGTTCAAATATCCTCGGCTATTCTCTTGCGGCGCTTATTCTTCCCGCGCTGATTTTTGATATCGTCCGTATTCCCGCATATATCCTTTGCCCCGTTATTGCCGCGGTATTTATTCCTCTTATCGTTATCTTCAGAAAAAAAGAGATAATCTGCGGCAACGATCTTTACGACGCCGATCTCGAAAAATACCGGGTAAAAGCGGCGCTGAGCGCGCTTGAAAACGGAGCGGAATATAAAACTGCGGATTAAAACCGAAACCGGATAAAAAAACAGGGAAAACTGTAAAAGCTTTCCCTGTTTTCTTTTGTTATTATTCTTGTTCGCTGAAGCTGTCTTTTCCGACGCCGCATACCGGACATTCAAAATCTTCGGGAAGATCTTCGAATTTCGTTCCGGGAGCTATTCCGTTTTCGGGATCGCCCTTCGCTTCGTCGTATTCCCAGCCGCATGCGTCGCAAACATATTTTTTCATTTCATACCTCCTGTATATTCATGCCGTGGCATATGCCCCCGGCATATTATTTTATTTCTTCAAAGTCTGTCGCGCCGTGCTTGCAAAGAGGACATACAAAATCTTCGGGCAGCGTATCTCCGTCGTAAACATATCCGCATATTTTGCATACAAAGCCTTTTTTGCCTTCAGTCTGAGGCTTCGGTTTAACGTTGTTCTGATAATACGTATATGTCATGGTTTCCGCATCGTTGATCACTCTTGCCTCCGTTACGGAACATATAAACATACCGTGAGTGTCAAGATCGACATATTGTTCAACTTTAAGGGACATGAACGCATTGATGTATTTTCTTAGGAAGATCAGACCGTTATCGGAACGCAACGGTTCGCAGTCCGCAAATTTATCGGCGTTTCTGCCGCTTTGGAATCCGAAATTCTCAAATACCGAAAACGGCGCTTCCGTAGAAAGACAGTTTACGTTCATGATGCCTGTTTGCATGATAATGTGATGCGAGTAGTTTTGCTTGTTTATCGTTACTGCGATCCTGTTAGGCGTGTTTGTGAGCTGCGAGACGGTGTTTACGATAAGTCCGTTATCCTTTTTTCCGTCGTTTGAAGTAACGACATAAAGACCGTAACCGATTTTGAAAAGCGCGGAAAGGTCGTTTTTGTTCGCCGTTTCGCTTTGTATAGCAAGATAATCTCTGCAAAGCTCTTTTGCAAGCTCATCGGTCTTTTTATTCGTCATTTCATTAGGGGCGGAATTGATCGTTACCGAATTTTCCGCAAACGTCAGATTTTTGCAAGGTTCAAGCAAAGCTCTCATAACCTTGCCCGCCATAGGCGCCCATGAGCCGTTTTCGATAAGCGCAACAGTCCTGTTTTTGAATCCGCGTTCGGTAAGCCATGAAATGAATTCGCGCATATACGGAAAGATCTCAGCATTGTATGTGGTCGTTGCCAGAACGAGTTTGCCGTATCTGAATGCCTCCGCGACAGCCTTTGCCATATCGCATCTTGCCAGATCAAATACCGAAACAGACGGACATCCGTTTTCCTTCAGCTTTTCGGCAAGGCGTAAAACAGTTTTTTTGGTGTTGCCGTATACCGATGTATATGCTATTACGATACCTTCTTTTTCGGGTCGGTATGACGACCATGTATCGTATAGTCTGATATATCTTTCTATGTTTTCGGAAAGGACCGGACCGTGAAGGGGACATATTGTTTTTATCACAAGTCCGCCTGCTTTTTTCAGCAAAGACTGCACCTGTGCGCCGTATTTGCCCACTATGCCGATATAATATCTGCATGCCTCGTCATCCCACGGCTCGTTTGCGTTAAGATCGCCGAATTTGCCGAATGCGTCTGCGGAAAAAAGAACTTTATCTGTGCTGTCGTAAGTAAGCATTACCTCAGGCCAGTGGACCATAGGGGCGGTAACAAACGTGAGAGTGTGTTTTCCGAGAGACAATGTGTTCATATCGCCTACAACGATCTGTCTGTCTTCAAAATCCGTTCCGAAAAAGTTTTTCATCATTGCAAATGCCTTTGCGGTTGCAACGATTGTTGTTTTCGGATAAACTTTCATAAAATTCTGAATATTTGCCGAGTGGTCAGGCTCCATATGCTGAATTATAAGGTAATCGGGAGCTTTGCCGTCAAGAACCGCCTGAATATTGTCAAGCCATTCATGCGTGAACGCTGCGTCGACGGTATCCATTACAGCAGTCTCTTCGTCCAGAATTACATATGAATTATACGATATTCCGTCAGGAACGGCGTAATGCCCTTCAAAAAGGTCGATTTTTCTGTCGTTTACGCCAACATACCTGATATCGTTTGTGATGTTCAATTCAGAATACCTCCGATTTGGTAAATTTTTCAGAAAATAACGCCCGGAAACTGTGACGCTGCAGCGGCAGGGCTTTCGGGCGGATCTACGGGATTTATTTATCCAGTGTCAGGCGGATCTTGGGAAGTTCGGGAGTGTTTTCTTCAAGGAAAGCTTTGATCTTATCCGCGTTTTTATAAATAAGATAACCGCACGCCACCGCCGCGCCGATGCAGACAACGTTGCGTATCATTTTTCTGCGGCGTTTTTTAAGCTCTTTCTGAACTCTTTCTTCCACTGCGATTTTCATTGCTTCTTTTACTTTTGTTTTGGTGTTTTCGCCGAAATTTACGAGTAATTCGTCAATTTTGCTGTTTATCATAATATGCTCCTTTGTGTGAGGGGTTTGGCAGTTTGTTTACATTATAATTATATCTATATTCTGCCGTCTTGTCAAGAGTAAAAAACAAACTTTAAAAAGTTGGCACAATTAAAAGCCGTTTTCTTTTGCAACTTCAAGCCATCTGTTTGCCATCAGTCTGTGACCGACAAACGTGGGGTGGATGTTGTCCCAGATAAGGTAAGACGGGTGGACCTTTTTTGCCGCCTCGTCGAAAACATCCTGAAACGGAACAAATATCGCGCCGTATTTTTTTGCGAGAGACGGCAGTTTAGTGCTTATATCGTTTAATTTTTCAAAATATTTTTTCACAACGTCTTCCGTATGGTTTTTATTGCCGAAAACAAAATCGTTTTCGCATATCGGGTGCGGAAAATATTTATACTGATCTTCTCTGTCTTTAGAATCGAGGTAAAAAGGCTCGCACAGAAAAAAAGTCACGTCGGGCAAAACGTCGAAAGTTCTTTTAAGGATCGATTCCGTATCCGCCAGATATTTTTCGGTTACCTCTTTTGTATTCTTTTCAATATTTTTCGCAACGTCGTTTATTCCCGCAAGAAGGCTTATCAGCACGGGACGGTAGGGCATAACGTCTTTGTCCCATTCCTCGCAAATATGCGACATTCCTCTGCCCGAAACGCCTTTGTTCATAAACTTAGGCATATTTTCAAGATTTTTTTCGGCAATGACACCGCATACAAGCTCCTGATATCCGTGACCGAGAATATGGTTGCCGTCCATGCAAAGTCCTCTTCCGCCGTGGGTGATCGAGTCTCCCGTAAAAAGAACAGTTTCGCCAAATCCGATTTTCATTTTTTTCTCTCCTCATAAATTATTTGCAAGATGATCGCAGAACTCGTCGTTCAGGCCGAGATCGAAAACGAGCCTTGACAGGATATATTTATCCCGTATATCTTTTGTTGCCGCAAACGTTTTCGGCACAACAGACGGTGAAATGCCTATCTGAACCGGTGTTTTCGGACATGATACGCTTTCAAGAAGCTTTTCTATCTCTTTTGACGGAGGTATCTCTTCTTTTATTATCTTTTTTATTCCGTCAAAGTTATCAATTATCGCGTCTATCCGTTTTTCGTATTTTTCAAGAGAATATTTGTTTTCTTTTTTTTCCTGCGCGATCATGGCATCGGCGCCTTTACCGAGAAAAAGAATAAGCTCTTTCTGATGTGCGGCAAGATCGAAAGATCTGACATATTTAACGGCTTTTTCCTTTTCGGGAACGGTATCCAGAAGCTTTTCATACAGTTTTGCGCATAAGAGTGTGCCAATTGCGCATTGAATTCCGTGCGTTGAAGAATTTTCTCCGAATTCCAGAGCGCGCATATCCCATATATGTGAAAAATAATGCTCGTTTCCCGACGCCGGTCTTGATACTCCGGCAAAGCTCATTGCCGCACCCGAAAAAACGAGTCCCTTAAAAACAGCTTCGACCGCATTGTCTTCACGCAATAAAAGCCCCGCTGAGTTTTCAACGCAGATCTTTACCGAATTCCGTATAAGCGAGGCGATATCCTCGCAGTAGTATTCTCCGTTTATAAGATGTGAAATGCGCCATTCCGCGATGCTTATATATTTTGCTATGATATCTCCGAGACCGGAAATCAGCGATTTTTCGGGCGCGTTTTTCAGTATTTCCGTATCGCCTATGATCATATCCGGGCATTTGGACTGAACGGATATTTTCAGCCCGTCTCTGTCTACCGAAGAAGTGGCGGAGGCAAACCCGTCCATAGAAGGCGCGGTGGCAACTATTATGTATTTTGATTTTGCGATATTTGCAAGTATTTTACATGTGTCGTTTATTACGCCGGACCCTACGCCAACCACGATATCGCAATCAGAGTTGAAATGCATTATCGCAGACCCGACTGTTTTTTCATCGGGCTTTATATCTCCCGACGGGAAAACATATGTGCAGTATGATATCCCGTCTTTTTCAAGTATTCCTTCCACTTCGGCGCCGCATGCCGCATAAGTGTTTTTATCCGCAAGAATAAACGGTTTTTTTGCTCCGAGCAGCTTTATTTTTTCGGGTAAAAGGTTTATTGCGCCTTTGCCCGTGATCACTTCCGCAACATCGCAGATATGATCTTTGCCGCACTTGCAGCCGTGAGTTTTTATTCCGTCAACAGTCATTTTATCCTCATCAACAGTTTTTTACAATGATATCACAAAAGCATAAAACCGTCAAGCTTTTTTATAAAAAAAACGGAAGAAATTATCTTGAATTTCTTCCGTATATTATTAACATTCCGGAGCGTCGAGCATTTTGTGAAGAAGCGTGTAAAGCAAAACGGCGTCGTTTTTATCCATTGCAACGCATTCTGCGATCCTTTGCGGAATTTCTTTTGCTTTTTCTTTCAGCTCTTCGCCGTTTTTTGTAACGGCTATTATAACGTTGCGCTCGTCATTTTTATCTCTTGTTTTAGTAACGAAATCTTTTTCTTCAAGACTTCTGATCACAGGTGAAAGCGTGCCCGAATCGAGAAAAAGCTTTTTTCCGAGCGCTTTTACGGTAATGCTTTTTTCTTCCCACAGTACCATCATTGCTATATACTGTGTGTAGGTCAGTCCTATTTTGTCCAGAAAAGGTCTGTATTTTTTTATTATCTCTCTTGATGCGGCGTAAAGCGGAAAACATATCTGATTTTCAAGCTTCAGCGCATCGTATGTGTTTTCTTTTTCCATATTTTATGCGAGGCATTCCTCAATTTTTGCCGTAAGGGATTTCATGTCTGTCGGTTCAAAACGGGCTACGATATTTCCTTCGCGGTCAATAAGGAATTTTGTGAAATTCCATTTTACATTACCGTTGTTTTTGTAGTCCTTATCGTTTTTCTTTACAGCGCCTGCAAGAAGAAGACTCATGGGTGATTTGCCGAAGCCTTCAAACTTTGTGTTTTCCGTAAGCCATTTGAAAAGCGGGATCGCATTCTCGCCGTTTACGTCAACTTTGCCGAACTGCGGGAAAGTTATTCCGAAACGTCCTTTGCAGAAGGTGTGTATCTCTTCATTGTCTCCGGGAGCCTGATCTGCAAACTGGTTGCAGGGAAAATCAAGTATCTCGAAACCTCTGTCTTTATACTCTTCATATATTTTCTGAAGTTCTTCATATTGCGGTGTAAAGCCGCATTTTGTTGCGGTGTTTACTATAAGTACAACTTTTCCCTTGTATTCCGCAAGAGAATGATCTTCGCCTTTTCTTGTTTTTACCGTAAAATCGTAAAGATTCATTGTAAATACTCCATTTAATTTTATACAATTTAATTGTGCTCAATTTATTTTGGCATATTTTATCATGTCTCGAACGAATTGTCAACGGCAGGGGTGCAACGAAATTATGACAAATATATAAAATCGTATTATAAAACGAAAATACTTGAAAAATCCGTCGAAATATGGTATATTTAAAAAAAAACGGGAGATGACGGGATATGAAAAGAAAAATCACGCTCCTTGACGGAGCTGTAGGAACAACTCTTTGGGCGATCGCCGAAGCTCACGGCGCAAAAAAAGAGCCGGTATGGAAATATAATATCGAACATCCCGAATTTGTAAGGGAGCTTACCGAAAAGTATCTTGAAGCGGGCAGTGAGATAATTCTTGCCAACACATTCGGCGCGAACGGACCCGCGGTAAAATATTCTTCGCCGTATTCCGTAAAAGAAGTTATCACCGCCGGCGTAAATATCGCAAAAGATGTTCTGAAAGGCTCTGATGCAAAACTTTGCATGGGTGTCGGACCTCTTACTCAGATCCTTGAACCTTACGGTGACCTTGAAGAGGACGAATGCTTTGCGATATACGAAGAAATGATAGGCACAGGCATAGAGGCGGGCTGCGATATGATCATGGTCCAGACCTTTATGGACCTTGCCATGATGCGTATAGCCGCCACCGTTGCAAAAAGATACGGCGTGCCGGTATTCTGCACAATGACTTTTGAAAAATCCGGCAAAACCATGTTCGGCAATTCCGTTCAGGATACGATAGACACTCTTGTCCCTCTCGGTATCGATGCTGTCGGACTAAACTGTTCGCTCGGTCCCGACCTTGCCCTGCCAATAATCAAAGAATTTGCCGAAAAAACAACTCTTCCCATCGTTTTCAAGCCGAATGCCGGCAAGCCGATACTGAGCGCGGACGGCTCGTCTTCTGCTGCATACACCGCAGAACAGTTTGCGAAAGACGTTGCGCCGGCTCTCGAATATGTATCGTATATAGGCGGCTGCTGCGGCGCGGACGCGACTTACGTAAAGGAACTGAAAAAGCTGCTGTGAGCAAAAATCATGTATAAAAGTAAAAAGACAGCCAAAAGGCTGTCATTTTGTTATGTCAAGCGGGTACGAAAAAGATGGATTTGCGTTTTTTATAGATGGATTCGAACCATCGGAAATGATGGATCGCGGTTTTGAAGGATCAAAGATCCCGTCAAACCGGGATTTGTCATTATAACAACTTACAATACTTTATAAGTTCTTGATCTTTCTCTGAAGTTTGAAATCCAAGCTTTTGGAATAAAAGGATTGACGGAATATTTGTCTCTTCGATATATACTTCTATTGTTTTAACAGCACTCGGCAATAGTGAAAAGAATTTCTGCAATGACTTTTCTGCTATTCCAAGGCATCTATGCTTTTCATCGACACAAATGCTGAGAGACACAGTATTGCTATCAATTTCACTATGAATTCCTCCGACAAGAATCCCGTCGACTATTATCTTGTAATAATCGACGCCTTCCGTTCCTGTTACATATTTAAAATAATTATCAGAAGTTGAAAGAAATCTGGAGACGGATGGTTCTTGATGAATCCGAATCAATTCATCCAAATCAGAATCTCCGTGTTTTAATCGAACCAATTCAATAAACATATTTACCTCTTCAAACTGGAATTGGTCAGTGCGCCAGTCAAAGCGGCTTCTGCATGCAATACATGGTGTGACCTTTCGGATAATCCTCAAGCATGCCAGTCACTGTCTCATAGCCGTTCTTTCTGAAAAATCCCACGTTCCAATCATATGCTTCAATAAACACAACATTTGCGCCGTTTTCTTTGGCCTCCCGCTCAAACTGGCGGAGCAGCCGGGTGCCGATCCCTTGCCTCCGGTACGGATCGTCCACCCAAAGCGCATCGATATCTGTGCCATTCCATCCGTCTACGCCGCCGACAAGGCCGGCAATGATCCTGCCGTTCTCGTCCATGACCTTTTTCCCGATGGAAACGTATTCGTGCTCGCGCGGCGCGAATGCTTCATCGTGCCTGCGCAGCCTGCCGGAGAGGAACTTCGCATCTTCTTCGCTGCCTGGGATAATCTCATATTGATTTGGATTTGAAGGATCATGTTGGGTAACGGTTCGGTCGAGCCTTTTCGTCATGAAATAGTGCGCATGTCCCTTCGGCACACCCGTCATTGTGTCATTCACCATATAGCCATGGTTTTCGTAGAACGGTTTTGCCTGAAAATCGAAAGTGCCGACCATGGCGAGATAGCAGCCAAGCTCTCTTGCTTTCTTCTCGGCCTCTTGGATCAGCGCGGAGGCAATTCCCTGACAGCGGTATGCTTCCTCCACCCACAGATCGAAAATCGACGCTGTCTTCCGTGCATCGACAGCCAGAATACATCCGCCGAGAAGGCTTCCTTTTTCATCTGTGACCTTATACACGAATTCTTCTTCCTCGGCAGCCTCTTCGGGCGGAGCGATGGTATC
>JAEEGF010912744.1_pt1 | contig 34842 bp, 39 predicted proteins | sample 9134171 | NCBI WGS metagenome assembly JAEEGF01 (sample SAMN16246542, study PRJNA631951) | gut metagenome | biome: gut microbiome; feature: rumen; material: AP-attached | host: Bos | place: Iran: Karaj | collected 2018-10
CTATCTATCATAGTGTATCAATAAAATGGTTTGGTGTTTACAAATTTAGGTTAGGTGTCTACTTTTACGTTATCACTTCATCAGAGAAGGCCTTGAGTGACTAAATGAAGGAAAAAGAGCTGATTTAGTCAACGCAAGTAAGAAAAGTAGAGGCCTTTAAAGGAGTCGGCGAAGGTCTTGAGTGACTAAAAGAGAGAAAAAGAGCTGATTTAGTCAACGCAAGTAAGAAAAGTAGAGGCCTTTAAAGGAGTCAGAGAAGATTTTGAGTGACTAAATGAAGGAAAAAGAGCTGATTTAGTCAACGCAAGTAAAAAAAGCAGAGGCTTTTAAAGGCGTCGGCGAAAGACGTCAGAGAAAATCTTGAGCGACGAAGCACTACAGCCACCGAATAAACCACACGAACGGTTGAACGGCATACGCGGGAGGTGCACATGAATAGCGTTACCTACAGAAGATTAACAGAAGAGGATCTCGCAGTTTTCATTGAAATGCGAATCACGCAGCTTCGCGAAGAAGGGGCGAAGGATGACATCGATCTGCGCCCTGCGCTGAATGACTATTACAGAAGACATCTCCATGACGGGACGTTTGTATCATGGCTTGCGCTTGATGGCGAAAAGATTGTGGGAACAAGCGGAATGTCTTTTGTCGAGAAGCCACCGTACTTCGGGTGCCCAAGCGGCAAGATCGGACTTATTTCGAGCATGTATACAGATCCAAGCTACAGGCGCAGAGGGATTGCAAAAGATCTTTTGACCAAAGTTATGGATGATGCAAGAAAGTACGGCTGCGGTGCGATTCAGATCACTGCGTCCGATATGGGCGTCAAACTCTATACTGCGTGCGGCTTTGTGCACAACGGGAATTTTATGCAATATAATTTGTGAAAAAAGCATTTTATATAGACCTAAGAAATTGTATGATTGAAAATGTTATTAAAACATTTTTTGAAACATGGAGGAATATCTTATGCACTATACTTATAATCCGAAGGGAGTATGTTCTACGGAAATCAATTTTGACCTTGATGAGAATGGCAAGATCTCAGGTCTTAATTTTAAAGGCGGATGTAACGGAAATCTCAAAGCTATCGGCAGACTTCTTGAGGGGCAGGATGCAAAGCATGCTGCAGAGATTCTTAAAGGAAATGACTGTGGCGGACGAGGTACATCATGCGCAGATCAGCTTTCAAAGGCGCTTGAGGAGGCGCTTGCTTAAATATGAAGACATTATATGTGTCAGATCTTGACGGAACGTTACTTCGAAGTGACGAGCAGATGTCAGAATATACAAACAATACGATAAATACGCTTGTGAGCAAGGGAATGCTTTTTTCTTATGCAACGGCGCGTTCCCTGATCACGGCCAAAAAAGTAACAAAAGGACTTAGTGCCAAGATACCGCTGATCGTTTATAACGGTGCTTTTATCATTGACAATGTCACAGAGGAAGTGCTTCGCGCCAATTACTTTGATGACAGTGTGAATGATGTTTTGGAGGATCTTTTTTCGCATGATATATATCCTATCGTGTATGGGATTGTTGACGGAAAAGAGAAGTTTTCTTTTGTCCCAAAGCTTTGCACAAAGGGCATGAATACATTCATAAATTCCCGCAAGGGCGATATCAGGACCAATGCGATTGACGATTATAAAGATCTGAAAAAGGGAAATATCTTTTACATTTCTTGCATCGATGAGACGGAGAAGCTTGCGCCTATGTATGAGCGGTACAAGCATGATTATCACTGCGTTTTTCAAAAAGATATCTATACCGGCGATCAGTGGCTTGAGATTTTGCCCAAGACTGCTTCAAAGGCAAATGCGGTCAGGCAGCTTCGTGAGATGATCGGATGCGATAAAGTCGTGGCTTTCGGCGACGGCAAAAATGATATAGATCTTTTTCAGGCTGCGGATGAAGGTTATGCGGTCAGCAATGCGCATGAGGACCTTAAGAAAGTTGCTACGGGAGTCATTCTTTCCAACAATGAGGACGGGGTTGCGAAGTGGCTTGAGGATGAAGCGTTATAAAGAGCCACTACGTATATGGTATAAAAGCGATGAAAAGAAAAAATTTTAAAGCCGGTAAGACCAAAAAAGAAAAAAAGTTAAAAACGCAGATTAAAAATATAAGGGATATACCGCGCGCAGAAATAGGTGACAGAGCATATGACGGCTTGTGGGCTTTGCTGGGCTTTTTCGTATTTATGGCATTTTTTGTGGTTGCTGTAGTTATTTTGGATGATAACGGACAAGTCAGTGTAGAAACAAAAGTCATCGCGGTCATATTGTTTGTGTTGAGTGTATATCTGATGTTTTTGAAAGCATTATTTAGGAAAATGAGAAATGAGCGTGTACTTAGAATGATTCCATCCGGAATCTTGTATGAGTGGCCGTTTGGTATTACGAAACAGCACAGTTACAGTGAATGGGCAGACTCCATAAATGCCGGACACTATCGTATAGGTAGCCGTGGCTTTGAATTCCGACTGGGATTTGAGAAGATAGTTTTCTTTTATAATGTGGCTCTTTTGGGCGAGCGAAAAAAAGCTGAAGAACGATATAATCTGTTTGTTGATTATTTGGCAGGAGCAGATCCAATGATCAGACAGAAAATGCCGAAGTTCACAAAAGAAAATATCGATTTGCTGGATAAGCGCTGTTTTTACCAAAGAAGTCGTAAACATCAGTTGATAGTAATGTTTTTTAACATGCTCCTATATCTTATATTACTTAGTATAAGCGGTGGACATGATGCAGTGGTTACTACGGCTATACTTTGCGGATTAGTTGAGATATTTGTTTTTTATTTTTTGGTAAAAGGTGCTTATTACAATTATAAGAACGAAATGGAAATCAGAGAAAAAATGTCGGATGAGACCGGATTGGTACGAGACGACGGAATTGGAAATTTAAGACCTTACTGGGGATATATATATTTGTTTTTGGTGTTTGCAATAAATTATGCCGTACAGTGCATTCTTTTATGGTGGTAATTTGTCGGAAAGCTACATTAGCATAATAAATGACATAGGGAAAAAATATGATTCGTGAAAAATTATATGAATTAAAAGAGTGGAAGGGTGTTGTACATACTACATGGAATCCCAACGGACCGGGTGTGATCAGAATCCACATGATTCCTCCAAAATTCAGATTATTTCATTTTGTACCTTCTACGGTCATTTTAAACGGTCAGGATGTACTGCCTATTAATGAGGCGTGGGCGATTCTTTTAACAGAGTTTATTCGAGGAGTTAACAGCTTTGGTGACGGACAAATGAGCCGCGAGATTCTTGATGATATTATGTCGGAAGTTTTTCATCGCGTAAGAAGCGTATACCCTACCGTATCAGATGAGCTTTTGAAAGAAGACCTGCAAACAATCGTCAGTACTTTTGATGACATTGCAAGAAATAAGATTCCGGCCATTGATATCGGAGTAATGAGTCTTTCTGAGTATGCACCGCATATGACGGCTCCACATAGAATGGATCTTATGGTATCAGCTATGACAAAAGACGGCAAATGGGCATGTAATCAGCATTGCCTTCATTGTTACGCCGCAGGCCAAAAATATGCAGAAACTAAAGAACTTTCAACTGATGAGTGGAAGAAGATAATTGATCGTTGTAAGGCTGCAAGAATACCACAGATTACCTTTACCGGTGGAGAGCCGACTTTGCGAAAAGATTTAGTTGAGCTGATTCGATATTCGAGATGGTTTGTGACGCGATTAAATACTAACGGAATACTTCTGACAGAGCAGTTGTCAAAAGATCTGATGGACGCTGAACTCGACAGTGTTCAGGTGACTTTGTATTCGCATATTGAAGAAGTGCATAATGAGCTGGTTGGCTCAAAGCATTTTAAAGATACGATAAACGGAATAAAAAATGCGTTGGCAGCAGGTTTGAATTTAAGTGTTAATACACCCTTATGTTCACTTAATAAGGATTATGTCGGTATGCTGGAGTTCCTGCACGAATTAGGTGTGAGATATGTGACCTGTTCAGGCTTGATTGTTACGGGAAATGCTACTTCGGATGTATCAAGACAATCACAGCTTACAAGTGACGAATTATATGAAATATTACGAGCTGCAAAAGAATATACCGACAGTCATGACATGGAAATAGATTTTACATCTCCAGGATGGATTGATAGTGATAAATTGATGCAACTCCACATGGTCGTACCAAGCTGCGGAGCATGTCTTAGCAATATGGCAATTAATCCGGACGGTAGGGTAATACCCTGTCAAAGCTGGCTATCTGATGATACACTTGGAGATATGCTTAGGGATTCTTGGAAGAAGATTTGGAATGGGCGAAAATGTAAGAAGATTCGAATGGAGTCTGCAAAGGCTGAAGGAATATGCCCTCTTCGAAAAATGAATGAAGGGGAGGTAGTACATGAATAAAAGAATATTTGGGTTTGCTGTTGCAATAATTTTTTTTGCAAGTTTGTTATACTGCCCGGTTGTAAAGGCGGCAAAACCTTTAGATCACATTCATGATTATGAAGTGACGGTAGATATGCGTAAAGATGGCTCCTGTGATATTTCGTATCATATCGTATGGGAAGTGTTGGACAGTGAATCTGAGGGACCGTTAACTTGGATAAAGGTTGGAATAGCCAATAAATATGCCGATGAATACAAAGCAATTTCAAGTAATATTGATTCTATCGGATATTACAGGGATGGTGGCGATTACGTAAGACTTGACCTTGATAAAAGATATAGGGCAGGCGACGTACTGGTACTTGATTTCTCTTTGCATCAAAAAAATCTTTTTACAATGGAAAAAGATTGCGCCAATTATGAATTTACTCCGGGATGGTTCGATGATACGCCGGTAGACAAAGTGGCAGTTCGTTGGAATGCGGAGGATGTTCTGGATGTTAAAGGCAATCCGAGGCTTGAGAACGGATATTATGTTTGGATCAATGATGCCGGTGGATATAAGTCGAAAGTAACGGCAAAACTTTCTTATGACATAAATCAATATGACTATATGTCGGGCAATGTGAGCGATAAAACTTCGGATACCCGATATGGAGATGACAGTAGCGGATTATATACTAATGAGGATATGCGATTGGGCAGCATCCTTTTATTGGTCATACCGTTAGGCGGCTTCCTTATATGTATTGTCCTTATGAAGATGTTTAAGCCGATGCGTGAAGATGGATATTCAGAAAAAAGGGGACTGGGTGCAAAGTATTATATAGGGCAAGGTATTGCCAATAATAGCGGAAGCCGTTATCACGGTCACAGCGGTGGCGGCGGATGTGCCTGTGCTTGCGCCTGTGCCTGCGCATGTGCAGGAGGTGGCCGTGCCGGATGCTCAAGAAAAGATTTTTATGGTACCAAGCTATATACAAAAGATATTTACTATGTGCTGAAAAGATGAAAGTTATGCGGTAAGCATTATTGTGACGGAGGCAGAATGAGACTGGTTTTTCCGCGAATTGAGCATAAAGAAAAAGCAATTGATTACATAAATGAATTTTATGAGCATGGTTCTGAGATAAACGGAAGCGGCGGTCTGGATTACTGTTTAAAAGAATCAACATATGAAGATTGGCTTGAAGGACTGATCAAGGAAATTGATATTGCCAACATTGCCGATTTTGACGTGCCGAGGATCACATATTTCTGCGTGAGAGAAGAGGACGACAGAATAGTCGGGATGATTAATCTGCGTCTTTCTTTGATTAATTTCAGTAAAAAAGACGCAGGTCATATTGGCTATTCGGTCAGACCAACTGAGCGTCGCAAGCATTACGCCACGGAAATTCTTAATAGGGCGCTCAAGATTTACGATAAGATGGGTATAGACGAAGTTCTGATATCCTGCGAAAAAGAAAATGTCGCCTCCGCCGGTGTAATCATGAAGTGCGGCGGTGTGCTGAAAGAAGAGTTCTTCAGCGAAGTGTATGAGAAAGATTTGAAGATGTTTGTGATTAAGCAGGGTAAGGATAAGAGATAATCTGTTGTGAAGATATTTAAAATCTCAAGGTTGCAGAGTGGCATCAATGATTTAAGAATAGATATAAGATATCAATATTTCAGGAGAGGCTATGGACTACAAGATTAGGAAAGTCACAATTCAAGATTATGATGCGATTTTTGAATTATGGAATAGTACGGAGCAGAGCAGAAGAGCGCTGAATCCGATCGATGATTCACGAGAGGGAATTGACAGATATTTAAAGCGAAATCCCAATACATGTTTTGCTGCTGAGAAAGATGAAAAGATAGTCGGTGTAATATTGACCGGACATGATGGCAGGCGTGCGATTGTGCATCATATGTGTGTTCATCCTGACTTTAGGCGTAAAGGAATTGCCGGACGACTGGTTTCAACAGCTGAAGACGCTCTACAAAAAGAAGGGATTCAGAAGATATTCGGACTTGTTTTTAAGGATAATGATACTGCAAATGAATTTTGGGAACGGCAAGGATATTCGCTAAGGACAAATCTCAATTACCGCAATAAAAGTTTGAATACTGAGATACCTGTAGGTGATTGATGTAGATTGCTACGTTAATATACGTTGGAATTGTAATCTGGGAAAAAATATTTCGGAGTATGACAAACAGAGTGAGGAGAGATAATCTATGTTAAATGACTTTTATGATATTGATACGGAACCTGTTGTGCAATTGGCTGCGTTTTATGGAAGTCCAAAAGAAATAGTAGAAAAGTGCATCATTGTTTTTTCAAAGGAAATACATGAGTATCTTTTAAAAAATTATGAGTGCAGAGAAATCGGACTGATCACCGCATGCAATGGGAACACGCCAATCTACGCCATGAACATTGGTGATGAAGAAGTAGCTTTTTATTTGACGGGTATAGGATCTGCGGTTGCATCCGGGACTTGCTATGAAGTTCATTGGCAGACAGGTGCAAAGAAGTTCGTGATGTTTGGTTCTTGCGGAAGCCTGGATAATGAGAAGACGGATGGAAAGTTTATCATTCCTACACAATCGTACAGAGGTGAAGGATGCTCATTTTACTATGCACCCGCTTCGGATTACATTGATATAACAAATAGTGATAAACTGGCTGAGATATTCAGTGAACTGAATGTACCGCATGTACAAGGTCGCATTTGGACGACTGACTCTATGATCAGAGAAACAAAAGGACTTGTGGCAAAAAGGCGTGAAGAAGGTTGCATCGCTGTAGAAATGGAAATAGCCGGAGTTCAGGCTCTTTGCTCTTTTTACGGGCTGGAGTTGTATTGTTTTCTTGAGGCCGGGGATGTCCTTTCAGACAGTGGATATGTGATAGAAGGTCTTAATGAAGCCAATCATAGTATCGGCAAGCTGTTTGTTGCGATGGAAGTGTTAAAGAGGTTATAGGTTCGATTTTATAAGGACGGAGAAAAAATGGCAGAAGAATTATTTGATATAGTTGACGAAAACGGCAATCCTACAGGCGAGACAGTTTCCCGCTCCGAAGCTCATGCAAAGGGAATCAGGCACAGGACTGCGCATATTTGGGTTATTCGTGACAATGAAGGAAAGAAAGAAGTTTTATTGCAAAAGAGGGCGCTGAATAAGGATTCTTTTCCCGGAAAATACGACACTTCTTCCGCAGGACATATCCAGGCGGGAGATGAGCCACTTGAATCTGCATTAAGAGAATTGTCGGAAGAACTTGGAATTGAGGCTTTGGCAGAACAGCTGCATTTTGTGGGAACTTTTTTTATCGGGTTTGAAAAAGAATTCCATGGCAAGATGTTCAAAGACAGCGAGATTGCCTTTGTTTATGCCTATGAAGAGAATGTTGATATAAGCAAGCTTTTAATTCAAAAAGAGGAGCTTGAAAGCGTCGAGTGGTTTGATTTGGAAGAAGTTTATAAGGCATGTTTGCCGCCGCGTGATGATAGATTCTGCGTTCCAATGGGCGGATTGGAGATGATTCGGAAATATGCTGCCGGGAGTAATCGGATATGAAAGTATATCTCATCAACGGCCCCATGGGCGTTGGAAAAACGGTTACGGGGAAGTGCATTGCTGAAAAGAGTCCCGGAATGGTCACTTATCAAAATCAAATTTCTATTATTTAAAAAACGGATTGGAGCCTTATCAAAATGATTATATTGATAACAGGTGCATCTCATACCGGTAAAACAGTTCTTGCGCAGAAGTTGCTTGAAAAATACAAATATCCGTATTTGTCTATAGATCATTTGAAAATGGGTTTAATAAGAAGTGGCAACACGGAACTTACACCATGTGATGATAAAGAGCTTACGGGTTATCTTTGGCCGATAGTAAGTGAAATAATAAAAACTGCCATAGAAAACAAGCAGAATCTCATTGTTGAAGGATGCTATGTCCCAGAAGACTGGAGAACATGGTTTGGTGAAGAGTATTTATCAGAGATAAAGTTTATATGTCTTGTCATGACTGATGAGTATATCGATGAACATTTTGCAGATATTGTAAAACATGGATCTGACATAGAAGCAAGATTGGATGATTCGGATTGTACCGCTAGATGGATAAAAGAAGCAAACAGTGAGTATCTCGGTAGATTTCAGCAGGATCAGATTGTTATAGACAAAGATTATGAAAGTGCGATAAATTCAATCCTTAACAATGATTAGTCACCGGTTAAGATTTTGGGAAGATTTGTTAAACAAGGAATGTCATATGAAAGAATATATTCTCGCAAAAACTGCAGACTTAGAAACTGTATTTAATATAGTCCAGAATTCGATAAAGAGTACATATCCAAAGTATTATCCTAAAGAGGTTGTGGATTTTTTTTGTAACCTGCACAGCAGGGAAAATATCCTAAAAGATATTGAGGGCGGATCGGTTGGTATTCTTATAGTAGAAGGAAAGTGCGTTGGGACCGGTTGCTATAAGGGCAATCATATCACAAGAGTATACGTGGGACCTGAATATCAGGGAAAAGGATATGGAACATATATTATGGACCGGTTAGAAGAAAAAATAGCTAAGAAAGCTTCAACAGCGGTGTTGGATGCATCTTTGCCGGCCGCTCACTTGTATTCTTCCAGAGGATATAAAACGGTCGAGCACTGTAAATATCCTGTGGAAAACAATGTGATCCTGGTGTATGAGGTGATGGAAAAAGAACTGACATTGACTAGAAAGGGAAAGTCCTTTATTGAAATGAAGATTTTTCAAGTAAAACCGGATAAACTTGAGCAATTTGAGACTAAGATTGAGGAAATGGCTGAAAAACAATTAAAATGTCTGGGCTGTATATCACTTAAATATTTTAAACGTTTTTACACTATAGATGGAATTGAACTGGGTGAGCCGCCGAGGGAATTAACTAAAATAGTAAAGTGTGTCAAATATTATTCTTTTTGGGAGTTTGATACTAAAGAAAACTATGGTAAGGCGATTAAGGCTTTTTTTGATGATTATAATAAAGAATTACAAAAATTGTTGATCGCACCTTTTGATATCAATCTGGGGGATTCGGTGTAAGAAAAATATAAATCGAAATTTTATGGTGAAGGGAAGATTGTAAATGGCATTTCAATTAAATAGTGTTGTCCCATGGGGGCGTAATATAGATGAATACTTCTCAATGTTTAACTTATCTGATAAAGATAAAGAATTGAGAATTGCCGGGTTTGGAGATGGACCTGCAAGCTTCAATTATGAAGCTACCGAGCGCGGCTTTCATATTACTTCTTTTGATCCAATATATCAGTTCTCTAAAGACGAAATTAATCAGAGGATTTCGGAAGTCCGCGATATTGTTATGAGGCAAATGGCTGAAAACAAAGATAATTATGTGTGGGAAAACATAAGGAATCTTGAAGAATTAGAAGAAGATCGTATGTCGGCAATGAATAAGTTTCTGGCTGATTTTGAAAGAGGACTGGCTGAAAAAAGATATGTGTTTCACGAATTGCCCAATAGGCTTAATTATGATGATGGTTCATTTGATTTAGGGATTAGTTCACATTTTTTGCTGATGTACACGGCATTAGGTTATGATTTTCATATCAAAGCAATAGATGAAATTTTGCGAGTCTGTAAGGAAGTAAGAATATTTCCGTTAGTTGATCTTGATTCAAATTCTTCCGGTATGATTTCCGATGTGAGTGAGCATTACAGGGAATTGTATGACGTTGAAATTCAAGAAACAGATTATGAGTTTCAAAAGGGTGCTAACAGATTATTGGTTATCAAGAGATAAATTCAAGTTTGCCGGAATCAATAATGCACCAAATAGGCAGCCTTCTGGACTGGGCAGGGAATTAAGCTCATTCCGGGAGGCTGTTTTTGCCAAAATACGGCACAATCCCAACTCCGAATATCTCCGAATGGCGACCCCAGGGTGACTACTTTTTGACTACTTTTCATGTCCATGATTTTCCCAGATATTCGTAGTTATTACACAAACTGTGATATTATAGTTCTGTCACCGTGATATATGCCGTTTCAAAATGGCCCGAAGCGGTGCGCATTACAGGGAATAACTCAGAATTTCAAGGAGCCAAAATCAATGATACGAGTTTTATTCGTGTGCCACGGCAAAATACTAACATAGAGGCTGAAATGCCTATTTTAGCTGGATATACAGGGTATGGTCTTTGGATTTGCACCTTATTTGCACCTTTTGAGTTTACAAAAGAACGTATAGTAAACAATAAAGAATCATTAAAACACGGCTCCAATATGGCAAATGAAGAAATGGATGAAATACGTACGATGTTGGATAACGAAAATTCACAGTATGAAGTAGGCAGGACAGAAAGGTCGTGATGTTATGGGCGAAGTATTTGAAAAACTGGCAAATAAATATGCTGATGCTATTGCAAGGGAGCGTGTTGAGCAGACAAAAATAAAAATTATAAAGAATATCATGAAGAACATGAAATGGTCGTTAGAGGATGTGTTTAATGTTCTTGAAATTAAGGGCGAGGAACGTGAAATAATAGCAAAGCAACTTCAGAATTATGAGTTTGACAAACTGATGAAAAAATCCCAGAAATGGGCAAAAGAAGTAAGTATGACGGAGGCAGATATTAGTGAAGCTATAACTTCTGTTAGGAAAAAAAGAAAGACGTAATGAGTATGTCCGAGATGAGAGAATTATTTGATTTTTTAAAAGAAAATGAAATTCAAATAGATACCGGTTTCAGCGGTGAAGAAATTGCAGCTGTTGAGAATCTGTATGAGTTAAGCAGAAAAGCAAAATTAAGCGAATGCGCTGTTCCGAAATTTTTCGGCAAAAGGGGTTTGGGGCGATTCGCCTCCAACAAGCGTTAAGAGCATTTGTCCCACAAATGCACTGCTTGCCATTTTTTTAATAGCCCTCGTAGGGATTCTTTAGAAGCGGCGTTATCAACTAAACTAACATAAAAATTGAATACTAACATTATATGTGTTAGTATAAAATAAAAATGTTAAAAGGGGCTAAAATGAAAAAACTTTTCGAACAAGTATACGGAAGAAAACTGGATTCATTTGAAGAAACGAAATACTCTTTGCCGTTATATTTGCAAGATGGCAAGAGGTTTTACAGAGTGTCTGTTTCCGGAAAAGTATTTGTTGTCGTTTTTTTCGATAATCAGGAGCGATTTAATATAAAAACCTTAAAAAAACAGTTGGCATCCTACCAAAATGCTCTAAAAGAGGATGTTGTTTATGGTTTTGACAAAATCAGTTCTTTTCAGCGTAATAGCATGATTGAGAATGATATTCCTTTTGTATCGCGTAATGGTCAGATGTATTTGCCATTCATGGGGGTGCTGTTTGAAAAGTGTGCCATGGGTGAGGATGTTGTCAAGGAACGCTTTGCGCCGGGATCACAGCTCCTTTTTCTCCTTTTTTTATATGAAAATGATAGTTATACAAAATTGGAGGCGGCAAAGAGGTTGCAGGTTTTGCCGATGGCAATATCCAGAGCATCAAAGCAATTGCTTGAAAAGGGATTAATTGAGGAAAAGAAGCAGGGCACTGGAATTGTAATGACTGTTAGCGCTAAGGATCGAAGAGAGCTATACGAAAAAGCAAGGAAATATTTAATTAATCCTATTCAAGGAGTATTGTATTTGCCTAACGAAAAAGTGGATAGCAACGCACCTGCATCAGGGGAATTTAGCCTGTCTCAAAGATCTGAACTGGGATATCCGAAGTATGTTGAGTATGCTTTATATAAAGATTTGCCATTCTTTAAAGAGTTAGTTGGCGTGGATCCGGACCTGAATTATGAGGCTGATATTGTTCGCGTTCAAAAATGGAAATACGATCCGATTATGTTTTCGTGTAATGGGCAAGTTGACCCTGTATCGCTTATTTGCACATTTGAGGATACTAATGATGAGAGAATTCATAAGTGCCTGAAAGATGTTAAGGAGGAAATCTGGAATTGGCAGATAATATAGAATTAAAAAATAATCTTATGTCGTTTAAAGAGACATTCCGAGAATATACGGATTATTATACCGTGATAGGTGGAACTGCTTGTATGATTCTTATGGAGGAGGCGAGCAGAGACTTTCGAGCTACAAAGGACGTTGACATGATTTTGATCATGGAGGATGGTGGCAAGGAGTTTTGTAAAACTTTTTGGGAATACATATTGCGAGGAAAGTACACATGTGGTTGGAAAAATTCTGATCCGCACTATTACAGGTTTACAGAACCGGCTCCAGGGTTCCCGTCACAGATAGAGCTGTTTTCCAAACGAACAGATTTTGAAATGGATTCCCGCATTATTCCTGTTCATATTGATGATGACGTATCCAGCTTGTCAGCAATTGCTTTGGACGAGGATTTCTACGCTTTTATGAAAAATGGACGAAGAGTAGTTGATGGGGTCTCGGTTTTAGGGGCTGAGTATATTATTCCATTTAAAATGTATGCATGGCTCAATAACATCGACTTGAAAAAGCAGGGAGTGAGAGTCAACGCTGATGATATCAAGAAGCATAAGAATGATGTGTTCCGTTTACTACCGTTGATTAATCCTGATGTAAAGATTCGGACGGTTGGAAATGTTAGGGAAACTGTTCTTTCTTTTATTGAGAATATGGGCACGGAAACTGTAGCGGATGAATTTCTTTCAAATAGAAGAACGAAGGAAGAATCGCTGGATGTCTTCAGAAAAATATACTTATAATGGGAAACATATTATAATAGCGATTCTGCAGTAGATGATGCAGCACAGGAAATATGATAAAATCCTGTGCTGCTTTTGAGAAGTTTGGGGATTATATCATTATTTCGTATCTTCGCACAAATATATGTGAGTTGTGCGTGTTTCTATATCTGTTATATAAACAGTTTTTTCATCAGCTGTTATATATACTCTTGGAGTGCTCCGCTGAGCTAAGTAATCTTGTAAAGTCAGTTTTTCGTTTTGGGCAAGAAGTTTGTCCATTTCTTCATCTGTTAAAACCAGCAATTCTGTTAGTGATGAGATATCTATTTTTTCTGATTTTTTTTCTTTTTCTAAGGCATACGTCCTCATGATCTTCCCACATGATTCAGCTTGAACCTCATATACCCGTTTGCAGGAGGTACAGTACCAATATTCGACAGGCTCATTTCTATCCTGAAAACTGTTATTGCAATTATTTTTTTCATCCCATCCGGTGTAAAAATCCCATAACCTTATTTGAGGATTGGAATTAATGGCATCCTTAACCTCTTGGATATAATAGATACTTAGCCTGTTTTTTGAAGGGGATATAGTATTTGCCATTTCGGCACCACATTTACATCCTAATCTTGCCATGTCAGCCTCCTTATAGCGTTCTTCTTGTTTTATCATCAAACCATACTTCTACAGTTCCGAGGACATTTCCTTTTCGTAAAGCTTCATTATAACCAGTTGTAATAAGTTCTTTCGTGGACTTGGAATCACATTGTTTCTTAGGAAGATACAATGCAACAGTACCTCCTGAGCCAACTTGCTGGAATCCTTCTTTTATATTTTTGGCTAATTGACTTGGATTATTACTCGTAGTCTGCTTTACTTCAATATTCTTGATAAAGTGTTCGTCATTACTTGTTTTAATTGAAAGATCGTATGTTTTAGCATTAATTTCGTCATGTCGCTGCCTGAAAACGGCTTCGTAACCCATATCTATATATCTTTCTGCGACGAAGATAGTACCTGAATCGGTAACTTTTCTTCCTCCAGAATCTTTATAGTTTGTCTGGATTTGTGTATATCCTCCTTTTCCTCTTCCCATAGTCAAATTCCTCCCCATCTATTTTGGGAATAGGAAGGGAATATAATGATTGGGACTGGAAATTTGTCAATCCACTCTTGAGGAAAAAGACCATAAACTATTATTCCCTTGGGGTGCTTTTGGCGAACTAATTCGTGTAGCCCATTCAAAAAAATATGTTTTAGAATATAGTTATCAAAGCATCCTTGCGTGGTCACGGAAATCCAACTGTCTTCTGGCATTCCATCTAATGTCCATGGAAATGTATCTTTATCTCCAAAACCTGCGTTAGGTACTACAGTAGGATGAAACTGCTGTAGCCAGTAAGTCATAACATAGTTTCTCCAGCAGTTATATACCTGTTGAGGATAATACATGTTGCAAAGAATGCTGTAGTCTAGACCGATAACCAATGGAAAACGCTGCACCAAGTTAACGTATTTGTGCCGATTATTCCATATTCTTTCTATTATAGAATCTTTTGTGTAAAAACATAATCCACATTCTTCCGGATGCTGTTCATATGGAGCATTGTTTAAGGTAACTAATCTTTTTACGTCCGGTATTTTGGATATAGCTTTAAGCTTAGGATGATGGTGTTCTCCAACTAGCTCAGCATTTTCAGTAATGTCCCATCTAAAGAACTGTTGCTTTTCCTGTTCTTTTTTTGATGATGCATTTTCTGCTAGTCTGTTTTCATGATTCATAGAAAATTCGTTTGTTATCATTATTTTACTCCTTTCTGATATAGAATCCAATTTGGAGATGTTACCTAGTATTGCTATAGGAATGTATTGAGTCTTTATTTACAGCTCTTTGAGAGTATAGTATTATTATTTACATCCCTATTCAATTCCCTAAAACAATCCAATTATTAAAAAAGGAAGGAGTAAAAATGGAATCAAATAGTCACTCTATTGGCTTTGGAAAGAATATTCGTAATATCCGTAAGAAGAAGGGCATGACTCAAACTGAGTTTTATCAATTTTTATTTCCGGAGAGCACTTCCTCAGAGGAAGCAATAAAGAAGAAAATGAATAAGGTTGAGAAGGGCGCTCAAAAATCAATTGATCTGGAAATGTTTCTTAGAATATGTGATAAGTGCGATATAAGCGCTGACTACCTTATAGGAAAAGAAAAAGATTATTCTAACTATGACAGAAAATATATTGGTAATTATACTGGTCTTAGTGACAATGCTATAAAACAATTGCATGAATGGCGTATAGCTAAGAATATCAGTACGGATGGTTATTGTTTTGATGAGGTGGCATTAGTAGAAGGTGATTCACATGATGATTCTGAACTGATTCATATGAAAAAAGAATCGGCGATGCTTTTCCTTGGAATGATCAATCTGTTGTTTGAGAGTGGGAAACATACTGTAACAATAAATGGACATAAATCAGAAGAGGCGTTTTCGAATCTCGCTGTAATCTATGCACTTTATATGTTATGTATGGATCGGCCCAAGACTATTTCCGGTTATTTGACAAAAGAATTTATGGAAGAAAACTTTAGAAACAGCAAGTTGTTTGATGATTATGTGCAAATAGATGCTTCTAAAGTATCATTTGAAGATGAGACAAACGTTCTTTTTCCATTGAAAGTTGAAATGGTAATACATCAATATGCATGGAAAAGGCTTGAAAATGCAGTTGAACTTCTACGAATGCAGATAAAAGAAAAGAGAAACTCTCATCAGAATTTGAATATGAGTAGCCCTTTTGAGATATTTCATGATCAAGATGAGCTTACTGAGTGAACAGAATACATTTATGAATGTCAGCACTTACCTATGCGTTATTTGGATGGTTCAGATAATCATGTATTATATAGAGTTACGCCATATTTTAAGGGGAACGAATTGATTGCCCGTGGCGTCGAAATAGAGGCGTATTCAGTAGAAGATAAAGGTGAGGGACTATGCTTTCATGTATTTGTTTATAATATCCAGCCGGGGATAGTATTGGATTACAGAACTGGTGAAAGTAAAAAAGAATAATCCTCGCACCGCCGCTTCTGAAGAATCCCTACGAGGGCTATAAAAGAAGTGGCAAGCAGTGCATTTGACAGACAAATGCTTTGACGCTTGTTGGAGGTGTAACACCCCAAACCCCTTTTTCCGAAAAATTCGGAACGGCGCTAACGCTTAATAAGTGTATTTTTGATCTGACTTGATGGTAGTTATTTTTCAAAAAAACATATAGAATACTTTTTCAAAAAATCTGAATCTGATGAAAATGAGAGATTCAGATTTTTTTTATTTTTGCATTGCCTTGAAAATCGTCTTTCTTAAATATCGAACGGATGTCGCAAATGTCGACGTTTTTGAAAAGCTGCAAGAGATATCATAAATGTATCTAAGACATACGTTTATGAAAGGAGGAGCAAAATGACGGACACAATAATTTTTGTAATGAGAGTGCAGGGAGGATTTGAAGATGGATGAGCTAATAAGAGAAGTGCCTCTTTGCGAAAAATATACTCTTTCAATCAGAGAGGCAGCAGAATATTTTGGAATCGGGCAGAAGCGGATAAGGCGAATAATCTCATTTGACCCGACTGCCGATTTTATTATCACGGTTGGAAATCGGAGACAGATAAAAAGGAAAAAATTTGAGGAATATATAGATGTTGCTACCTGTATATGAATGACATAATTACCTGTCCTCAATGGCACAAAGGCTCTGATTATGGTATCATGGTGATGCCATATTGGAGCCTTTCTAAGTAGGAAGGAGACCAATATATGAGTAAAAAGAGACGAGATAATCGCGGTCGAATCTTAAGATACGGCGAGACACAGGAAAACACCGGTCGCTATAGATATAAATATTTAGATGTTTTTGGTGAGGCAAAATATGTTAGATCATGGAGACTTGATGTTAACGATCCGGTGCCTGAAGGAAGAAAGCCTGAGCCGGCTCTTAGAGAGCTTGAGAAGAAAATATCAGCGGATTTGATCAGCCAGATTATTCCGGAAGGAGGAAAACTTACAGTATCAGATTTAGTGGAGAAGTATGTCACATTGAAAAATGGTGTACGTCCAAGTACAAAAACCGGATATAAGACTGTAATGAATCTTTTGAAAAAGGATGTTTTCGGAACTCAGAGAATCGACAAGGTCAAGACTTTGCATGCGCAGACTTGGCTTGTGCAGCTTCAGAAAAATGGAAGAGGATACAGTTCGATTCATAGTATCAGAGGAGTTCTTCGTCCTGCATTTCAGTTGGCGGTGGATAATGATTTTGTCAAAAAGAATCCGTTTGATTTTAATCTTGGTACGGTAATCTACAATGACAGTGTTACCCGTGAAGCGATATCGCGCGATGACGAAAGAAAGTTCCTTAAGTTTATAAAGGAAGATTCTCATTATTGCAGATATTATGATGGAATCTATATTCTGTTCAATACAGGGCTTCGCATATCAGAATTTGTAGGACTGACATTTGATGATATTGATTTTGACAATATGAGGATCAATGTAGACCATCAGCTCCAGAGAAATAATGGTATAGGTTTAAACATCGGAGATACGAAGACTAAATCCGGAGGACGATTGATTCCGATGACGGAAGAAGTCGCGGAGTGTTTCAGGCGCATCATAGCAAAACGCAAGGTTCCTAAAATCGAGCCTATGGTAGATGGATATGTGGGATTTCTTTTTCTTGATAAGGATGAGCATCCTATGGTAGCAATGCACTGGGAGAAGTACTTTAAACATATAGTTGATAAGTACAACAGAATTTATAAGGTGCAGATGCCTAAGGTGACACCTCATGTGTGTAGACATACTTTTTGTAGTCGTATGGCTTCGGCAAGAATGAATCCAAAGACACTCCAATATATAATGGGACATTCTGATATAGGCGTTACGCTTAATACTTATACGCATCTTGGATATGAAGATGCTATTGAGGAGTTCGAGCGTATCTCTGAGGAAAGCAGAAAAGCCATTGGTTCAAAGAAAGATACTGCTAAAGTTAAAACCTTTAAAGGGTGTAGAAAAAAGAAGGTGTCAAATGAATGATGCCGCAAATTCTTATAATTTTTGCACCTTTTTGCAGGGGAAAATATGTTTGTTTTTGGCAAAAATATGCCCCGCAAGCCGCATGAATATTGAAGGTGCAAATTTTTCGATTTTGCACCTAATTTGCACCTTTTGCAGGCAAAAATATGCCCAAATTTGCCTTTTTTTGCCACAAAAAAATTTTTAGAAAAACGCGGGAAGCCGCATAAATAGAGGATTTTACACAATGACGAGGATCTTATTCGTATGCCACGGCAATATATGCCGTTCTCCCATGGCAGAGTTTGTTTTAAAAGATATGGTTAAGAAGCGCGGACTGGAAGATGAGTTCTATATTGAGTCGGCGGCAACGAGTACGGAGGAAATCTGGCACGGTGTCGGAAATCCGGTGTATCCTCCGGCTAAGGCGAAGCTTATGGAACATGGTATAGGGACTTCGGATAATGAACTTGGTGTGGGAGAAAAGAGAGCCAGGCAGACTGTGCGCGGTGACTATGATAAGTTTGATTATTTAATCGGAATGGATAGTGCCAATATAAGAAATATGCAGAGAATATACGGCGGAGATCCGGATAACAAGGTGCACAAGATGCTGGATTTTGCGGGAAGAAGCGCAGATGTAGCAGATCCGTGGTATACCGGTAATTTTGATGCTACATGGAACGACGTTGTAGCAGGTTGTACCGGTCTTATTTCAAAAATTGCAGAAATAAAATAAATATTTCATCTAAATATAAGCTTATGAAAAGAGGACGCTTGATGAAAAAGACCGGAAATACAGTTATAGATGAAAAAACACCGCTTCTGGTATTGGCAGGCCCCATGTTCTTGGAGTTGTTGCTGAATACAATGCTTCACAACGTCGATACTGTTATGCTGAGTCATTATAATGAATACGCTGTAGGAGCGGTAGGTAATGCAAATAACATTATGTTTATGATGATCATTTTTTTCAACATCATTGCTACGGCTACGAGCGTGGTTGTGGCGCAGTATCTCGGCGCCAAAATGTATGATCGGATGAACATGATATATACGCTTTCAATCGTTGTGAACCTGGTGTTTGGTATTGTGCTGAGCGCGGCTTTCTGTGCGGCAAATCCGTTTATAATGGAATTTCTTCATGTGTCGCCTGAGATGCGGCCGTTCTCTATGATATATATTTATATTGTCGGAGGCGCCGGCTTTCTGATGGCTGTGTCCAACGTTATGCTCCAGATACTGCGTTGTAACGGATATACCAAGATTGGTATGTGGGTTACTTTTGGTATAAATATTGTCAACATCATAGGTAATTATTGCTTTCTATATGGTCCCCTTAAATTTATGAATATGGGAGTTGCCGGTGTGGCAATATCGACAGTTATGGCAAGGCTGCTTGCGGTTATCGCACTTATCGTTTTTTTCTATATGACAAAAACAGGAAGGATTTCTTTGCGCTATTTAATACCGTTTCCGGGCGAGTTGCTTTTCAAAATGATAAAGATAGGACTTCCGTCTGCCGGTGAGAATCTTACCTATAATCTTTATCAGACTACACTTCTTTCTTTTATCAATGCGATGGGAAATGATGCGGTTAATGCAAGGGCGTACTGCAATACACTTATTTCTTTTGCAATGATATTTTCGAACGCTTCTGCAATGTCAACACAGATAATCACAGGGCATCTGGTAGGTGCGGGAAAAACGGAAGAGGCGTATAAAAGAGTATTTAAAACGCTTAAGACTTCTATGCCCATTACAATTGCATTGGCTTGTATTAATGCGCTGCTTTGCGGATATACTCTGCGGATATTTACTGACAATCTCAATATAATTGTTCTTGGCCGGATGATAATGATAGTAGATATATTTGTTGAGACAGGGCGGTGCCTTAATATGACTTTTGTTAGCAGTCTTAAGGCAGCAGGTGCATATATCTTCCCGTTTATAGCCGGGGTTCTGTGCAACTGGGGACTTGGCCTTACAGTGGGATATACGGTAGGAGTCGTGCTCGGACTGGGCGTTGCCGGAATCTTTATTGGGACGGCAACGGATGAATGTATCAGAGGCTTGATCGTCATGTACTATTGGTACAAGAAGAAATGGCTTGGAAAGTCTGTGATTGGCGGAAAGGATACTCTTATTGAGTGAATGCTCAATTTTTCTCAAATTCCAGATCAAGAATATCTTCAAATTTTATCTTGGTATTTACAATCTGAAGAATCCGTGAGATCTCATCAAAGCGGGCAACCATGCCTGTTACCTTTAAGTATTCATCCTTGTTGAAGTAGACACAGGTGATGATCGAGCCCTTTTTAATATTGTGCATTTTTTTATTGAGTTCTTCGGCCATCTCGTCGGAGAGCTCGATTTTTGGTACTTTTATTTTTTCTTTTGCCAAAAGAGCTTCATCAAGCCCTTTGACCGCCTGAAACGGCAGGAATTGGGCAGCTCTTTTATCCATTGACATTTTCTGTCTCATATCTATATCCTCTGACAAAATCAAAATTTAAGCCTTGTGTCCGCCAATCTGATTATTTCGTTCTCTGGTTGTTGCGCCTTCTTCGAAGTTAAGCCCTTTTAAAATTGCATTTTTTCCAAATTTATTTTTTATCTCAAGTACAGCTTTCTGCATCCGCCTGTCGCGTTCGAGGTCGGCGGGAGAAACGAAGAATGAATACTGAGTATATTCCTCGGGGATGACATTGTTTGCAATGACATACATTCGACGAACATTATATGCGGGATTGACAATATGCTTGTAGAGGTCGGCAATTCCGGGAATCAGAAGCATCGAAGCGTTGGTCTCCGTATCTAGTGAAAAAGTGCCCTTGGCGGAAGGAATCGGAGTTCCTTTGGCATAACCGACCATAAGGGTAAAAGACTTACTGACAAGGCCTTTGTCGACCATATCAAGACACATAACATCCGTCATCTCTTTTGCGATTATAAGTCCTTTCTCAAAAGAGTAATCACTCATAAGTACCTGCCCCTGACTGAGCGAGTGGGTTGAAGAGCGGTAGGCTCTTATATCGCTTATCGTCACAGGTTCACGTCCCCAGGCGTGGTCTATCAATAGTTCCGCATTTACACCAAACAGCTTGTAAAGTAGGTTCTCATCGCCGTTTGCGATATCTCTCATGGTGAGCATTCCGTAAGTTGCAAGGCGGTTTGCGATGCCTTTTCCGATGCGCCAGAAATCGGTGAGCGGTCGGTGGTCCCATAAAGTCTCGCGGTATTTCTTTTCATCAAGTTCGCCGATAAAATCGGGAGAGTGCTTGGCGGTTATATCAAGTGCAATCTTGGCAAGGAAGAGATTGCTACCGATGCCGCAGGTTGCGCGAATATTTAAAGTCTTGTCTATATCATCCATGATCTGCTGTCCTAGCTGCCTTGCAGTCATATGGTACAGGTTAAGATATTCAGTGACATCCATAAATGCTTCGTCAACAGAGTAAACATGGATATCGTCTTTGGAAATATATTTCAGGTAGATCCCGTATACTTCGGCGGAATAATCAAGATATTTCTGCATTCTGGGAACAGCCATAATGTAATCGATGTTCTTGGGAATCTCGAAAACGCGGCATCTGTTGCGAACGCCGAGAGCCTTCATTGCAGGTGATACGGCGAGACATATCGTCTTATCGGAGCGCTCCGGATCGGCTACGACAAGGCGCGTTGTCATAACATCGAGGCCTCTTTCCGCACATTCAACCGATGCGTAGAAGGATTTAAGATCTATGCAGATGTAAGTTCTTTCTTTTCCAACCATGAGATTATAATAACGAACATGCGTTCTTTTGTCAAATGTGTATGCATTCTTGAATCTCATATTCAAGAATGTATCAGATTAAAAACGATATACCGCTTTGGGTGTTAACATGAATACGAAGCCTTAAAATAGGGATTTGGACTTGAGGTATCATCGTGTTATAATAACCAAAATGGCCTGATGAATCATTTTCTGATTAACTATCAGAAAATAATGTACCGGCGCTGATAATTTAATATGTAAGAGGAGGGGACTATGTTAAAAGATGGAAAGATTTGGATTGCCAACACAGAAGACGGTGAAAACATATTTCTTTTGCCCAAGATGGCTAACAGGCATGGGCTTGTAGCAGGTGCTACGGGAACGGGAAAAACGGTCACGCTTAAAGTCTTGGCGGAATCTTTCAGTGACATGGGTGTTCCCGTCTTTCTTGCAGATGTTAAGGGCGACCTTTCGGGAATGGTGTGCGAGGGTACGGATTCTGAGGATATGCAAAAGAGGATTCGGAAATTCGGACTTGCTGAAGCAGGCTTTAAATATCAGAAATATCCTGCAACATTTTGGGATGTTTTTGGTGAGAAGGGAATCCCGCTAAGGACGACAATCTCGGAGATGGGACCGCTTCTTTTGGCAAGGATACTGGGGCTTAACGATCTCCAGAGAGATATTCTCTCCATTGCATTTAAGATTGCGGATGATAACAATCTTTTGCTCATAGATACCAAGGATCTGAAGGCGATGCTCAATTACATCTCCGATAATAATAAGGAGTTTGCGGCAGATTACGGTAATATCAGTAAAGTTTCCGTGGCAGCTATCGTAAGGGCGGTTGTTTCGCTTGAGATAGCGGGGGCCGACAAGTTTTTCTTTGAGCCAGCGCTTAATATCAGGGACTGGTTTGCGGTTGGAAGCGACGGCAAGGGAATGATCAACATTCTCGATAGCACGAGCCTTATAAATAACGGCACATTGTATGCGACATTCCTTCTTTGGATGCTCTCGGAGCTTTTTGAGACGCTTCCTGAAGTCGGGGACCTCGATAAGCCAAAGATGGTGTTCTTTTTTGACGAGGCGCACCTTTTGTTTGCAGACACGCCAAAGCCCTTGATGGACAAGATCGAGCAGGTGGTCAAGCTTATTCGTTCCAAGGGAGTCGGTATCTATTTTGTGACGCAGAATCCCAGAGATATTCCGGACGGAGTTCTTGCGCAGCTTGGAAACAAGATTCAGCATGCGCTTCATGCATATACTCCGGCCGATATGAAGGCGGTCAAGGCAGCGGCAGACTCGTTTAGAGAAAATCCTGCGTTTAAGACGGAGGATGTAATACAGGAACTTGGAACAGGAGAGGCTGTGTGTTCGTTCCTTGCTGAGGACGGAACGCCTACCGTATGCGAGAGGGTTAAGATACTTCCACCGCAGAGCAGGTTTGGCGGAATCGATGATTCCATAAGGAAAAAAGAGATCAAGGGAAGCCTTCTTTACAGTAAATATTTTGAACCGGAAGATCCCGATTCTGCTTATGAATTCCTCGAACGCAAGGGAATCGCCGATGCGGAAGAGGCTGCAAGACTTAAGGCTGAAGCGGAAGCAGCGAAGGCAAAAGAAAAAGAGGATGCCGCAGCTGCAAAGAAGAAGGAAAAAGAAGAAGCGGCCGCTGACAGAAAAAGAAAGCAGACGGCTAAAACAATAGGAAATTCAGTGGTTGGAACGGTCGGAAGAGAAGTTGGCAAGACGGTCGGAGGAAAATTCGGTAAATTCGGAAAGACTCTCGGCGGAAATCTCGGTGCCAGCCTCGGAAGAGGAATCCTTTCAACACTGTTTAAGTCATAAGTTTTATCAAAAAGAAAAACGCCTTGAATAAGGCGTCTTAATATTGGGAGGAGGGGTTGCCAGGTGGGGAAACCATGGCAACCCGTGTATGAAAAAAAGTATTGTTGGGGGTTCAGAAGGTATGTTCTTCTGACAGTCTTTATGATACAGTCCAACTGTTGCTAAACTATGTCAGAACTCTAAAAGAAATATAACGTATTATTAAATAAGTATTGGAGTAAAATAAAAATGTCAGGAAATAATCTAAACAGAAGAGATGCGTATATCCCCGGAGGCCGTGAAGGATATGAAGGTGGTGATGAATACAGAGAAATAGAGCGATATGAAGATGAATTCAATGAATACGACGATGAATATGGCGACAGATACAGGGATGACTATCGTGATGATTACAGAGACGGGCATGTAGGCGGACATAGAGGTGATTATCGTGACGATTACCGCGATGATTACAGAGATGACTATAGGGACGATTATCGTGATGACTATAGGGATGATTACAGAGACGACTACAGAGATGATTATGACGATGACGGCAGGGATCGTTACAGGGATGAGCGTGATGACAGAGATCGCTATGATGAGGATCCCGACATGTACAGAAATCGCGGAAGTTACAGTAAAGAGGTCGGCGATATTGACAGATACAGAGATATAAAAAAAGAAAGAAACGAAGATATGGGAAGAAGCAGAAAGAACACGTACATTCCGAGAGACAGAAACAGATTTGCTTTCGGAAGATTTATTTTTTCACTTATGGTTGTCTGCCTTGTTCTTATGATGTTTATAAAGGTTGCGCTTCCAAAGATTGTTAAGAAGGCCAAGAAAGCGGCAGCGGATAAGGCAGTAGAGATCATGTATGACAATGTAGAGAAGATTGCGGGAAAGAATCCGAAGGTGAAAGAAGCACTGGAATCAATGTCGGAAGAGGACAAAGAGAAGGTGAGCGAGATAGTGGCAGAGCACATGGATGCTGAGACTATGACGGATGTCATGGAGTACGTTAATAAGAACGATCAGGCAGGACTTGTAGAATATGCCGCAAAGAATTTTTCACCCGAAGAGATGAATGAGTTTAAAGATCTTTATGAGAAATATGGAGATAAGTAAATAAAGAGCTTACGGCGTTTTGATAAAGAGAAAGAGCTTGCGACGGTTTTATATGACCGGTTGCAGGCTCTTTTTAGGTTCTTTTTATTCAAGAAAATTTCTCAAATAAGAAAAATATTCCTAACACGCAAAAACACCCACGGGGGGACGTGAGTGCCTGCGATTTTCTTATGAGGGGGAGATAGTGATTAGCTCTACAGATTAGAGCAAACTTACATCACTAACTTAATAATAACTATATACTAAAATTGTGTTCAAAAAGTGAAAAAATCCGACTTTTTTTGAAAAAATTTATAATGCAGTAACCATCAAGGTTTTCGCCGATTCTGAAATCATTATTTCATTTTTGATTGGAAATTTCGGTAATTCTGTTTCAATTTTACGAATTTATCATCGAATTTGTATAGATTTTTTTTACGATAATGCTACTATATGTTCAAGAAATTGTTTTTTTGCACTTATAAAAGGAGGTTTATATGAGTAGCGTATCATCTGTCAGCGGATCGGGTTATTCGCCATACTCTGTTATTGCTAATGGCGGAACCTATTCCAGGGCTGCTCAAGGGGCGTCAGAGCTTGCAATCCAGGAGAGAACCAAACAGCAGGTTGGTGGACTTAAGGCAGGTTCTGAGAATCTCAGATCGGCCGATTCGGCACTTAAGGTCGAAGACGGCACTATGGGAGAAGTTACCGGATACTTACAATCAATCAGAGAACTGTCTGTAAAGGCAATGAACGGGACCATGTCAGACAGTGACAGGAAATCTGTTCAGGATCAGATCGATCAGTACAAAAAAGGCATTGAAGATATCGCAAACAATACTACATATAACGAGAAAAATCTTTTGAACAAGGATGCCAAGGAGATGACTGTTGCAACTGATGCAAACGGCTCATCCGAAAAAATATCGGGCTACAATATGACACTTGAATCGCTTGGTATCAAGGACTACGACGTTACGAAGGATTTTGACATAAAAGATATAGACAAGGCTTTGGAAAAGACTTCAAATTCAAGAGCATCTGCGGGAGCAAAGACAAACGGAGTTGAGTATTCACTTTCATACAATTCTCATGCGGCTCTGGAACTTGACGGATTTCAAATGGATAAAGAGGAGAGAAACAGCGTAGATGCTTATCAGAAGCTTAAGACCAAGCAGGCGCTTGATGTATATCAGACAACTCTCCAGAAAAAGAAGCAGGATGACGAAGAGCGCAGATCTATGATGCTTTTCGCGTGATTTCGAGTTTACATAAATACAAAATTGTTACATCTGTCCGTGACACGTGGACAGATGTTTTTTTGTGAGAGATTCTTGATATATATTAATCATTTTTATTGTGGGTTGAGCGAATTTAATCAATCTACTTGACATAAGTTTTGTATTTAATTATCATAATTTTTGCTTGCACGTATTAGCGAGCTATGTAAATTCATTTTTTCATGTTAGTATGCTTCACAATTAACTGAAATATTATTACACTATGAAGATAGTGAGCAAGGCTTTTTTGAAAAATCGTGAGTTTTATCTACACCAATACGCGCATATCAAGATGGTAGGACGATACAATGACGTACGGGCAAGTATGTCGTTGTATTTTTTTATTGCGATTTAACGTAGTGCAGTGCTAATGTTATGAACAAAACATCTTGAAAAACAAAATTTAGCTAAAATTTTATACATTTTAGCGTTAGTTTTATTTATACTATATGTAGAGAGACAGGTTGGAGATACTATGAACACAAAAACACTGATGTACATTCTGAAGAGGATTTTGCTTGCAGCTGTTACTGTTTGGGTGGTTATAACAGTCACATTTTTTGTAATGCATGCAATTCCGGGTGGCCCATTCGTGGGTGAGAAAGCCGTAACCCCTGCGGTTCAGGCGGCAATGGAAGCTAAGTATGGTTTGGACAAACCTCTTGGCGAACAATATTTAACTTATCTTGGGGACATTGCGAGATTAGATTTTGGTCCTTCACTTAAGAGCAGAGGTCGTGAAGTAGGCGACATGATTTTTGATGGAATGAGAACTTCCTTCAAGCTTGGTATTATAGCTGCTTTCATAGCACTTATTTTTGGTGTTGTATTCGGCGCTATAGCTGCTCTTAGGAGAAATAAGATTATCGACAGAATAATCATGATAATCACAACGGCATTTGTATCAATGCCATCATTCATTATGGGATCTTTATTGCTTGTTGTTTTTTCAATTAAGCTCGGATGGCTTCCTGCAAACGGAGCACAGAAGAATGGACTTATTCTTCCCATCATTACATTGTCACTTTATCCGATGGCTTATATAACAAGACTTACAAGATCGTCTATGCTCGAAGTTCTTGGTCAGGACTATATCAGAACAGCTAAGGCCAAGGGTGTTTCGGGTGTCAAGATAATATTCGGACACGCATTGAAAAATTCGCTTATTCCGGTCATCACATATTTTGGACCTATGCTTGCATATATCGTAACAGGTTCACTTGTAGTAGAGCAGATCTTTGCTGTTCCCGGTATCGGTAGAGCTTTTGTAAACAGCATTACCGGTCGTGATTACCCGCTTGTTATGGGAACTACTATCGTACTGGCTACGCTTATCGTAATAATGAACCTTATCGGCGATATCATGTATAAGATTGTCGATCCACGTATTACATTAGAATGATTGGAGATATTTCAGACATGGATAATAAGATATTAAGCGCGCAGGTTAATATGGATGATTTTATTCCTGCAACCGAAGAAGAAAAAGAATATATGGTGCAGATGCGCCCTTCATCAACATTTTTTAAGGATAGCGTAAAGAGACTTCTTAAGAATAAGGTCGCAACTGTTTGTTTCTTTATAATTGTACTTATAACACTGGCAGCAATTTTTATTCCTATGTTTTGGCCATATGCATACGATCAGGCTCTCGGAGTTATTCCCGGTAAGCCGGTTGATAACACTTTCAACGATCTTGCTCCTTTCGAATATGGAAAAGCAGAGCTTAAGAGAATTGAAAAAGGTGAGAGTGTTGTTCCTCATATCTTTGGAACAGATGCTCAGGGTCGTGACTATTTCATAAGAGTTGTATATGGAACACGTATTTCACTTGCTGTTGGATTTTTTGCAAGTATTATCGTTCTTATAATCGGTATGACTATCGGAGCTATTGCAGGTTATGCAGGCGGTAAGGTTGACCTTATCATAATGAGAATAGTCGATGTTATATATTCGCTTCCGGATATGCTTATGGTCATACTTCTTTCATCGGTACTTAAGGTTGTTCTTGAGGGTACACTTGAAGGAACCGTACTTTCCAAGATCGGTTCAAACATCATAAGTTTGTTCATTGTATTTGGTGTGCTCTATTGGGTATCTATGGCAAGACTTATCAGAGGACAGATCTTGTCACTCAGAGAGCAGGAGTATGTACTTGCTTCACAGGCAGCCGGAGCAAAGGGAAAGTGGATTATCTTAAAGCACCTTATCCCTAACTGCTTCTCAGTAATAGTTATATCAACTGCACTCCAGATTCCCAGTGCAATTTTTACGGAGAGTTATCTTTCATTCCTGGGACTTGGTGTAAATGCTCCCATGCCTTCATTGGGTTCGCTTGCTTCAGATGCGCTTAACGGAATCAATTCATATCCTTACAGATTGGTATTCCCTGCGCTTGTTATTTCACTCATCGTTTTGTCTCTCAATCTTTTCGGTGACGGACTTCGCGATGCGTTTGATCCTAAGCTTGATACTTGATGTGACATAGTTTTTTAGTAGAACAATATAATGTGGAGATTTTAAAAAGATGAGTTTATTAGAAGTTAAAGATCTGCATACCTCATTTTTTACCGATGCCGGAGAGGTTAAGGCAGTTAATGGCGTATCATTTTATTTAGATAGAGGCAAAGTCCTCGGAATAGTAGGAGAGTCGGGTTCAGGTAAATCTGTAACAGCATATTCCATCATGCAGATTCTTGCCGGAGCAGGTAAGATCGTATCCGGCTCAATAAAGCTTGATGGACAGGAACTTGTCGGAGCAGGTGAAAAGGTTATGAAGACCGTTCGTGGAAATAAAGTTTCAATTATTTTCCAGGATCCCATGACATCACTTAATCCTACATATACAATCGGACATCAGCTTATGGAGGCAATTTTGCTCCATACAAACAGAAACAGAGAACAGGCTAAAGAGCGTGCTATCGAAATGCTTAAGCTTGTTAACGTAAATGAACCTGAAAAGAGAATGAATCAGTATCCGTATGAGTTTTCAGGCGGAATGAGACAGCGTGTTATGATCGCGATGGCTCTTGCATGTGAACCTGACATTCTTATTGCCGACGAGCCTACAACAGCTCTTGACGTTACAATTCAGGCTCAGATCCTTGATCTTATGAAGTCTCTTCAGAAAGAGCTCGGAATGGCAATTATTATGATCACACACGATCTTGGTGTTGTTGCACAGATGTGTGATGAAGTTATTGTAATGTATGCAGGATCAATATGTGAGCAGGGTACAGCGGATGAGATATTCTACAATCCCTGCCATGAATATACAAAAGGGTTACTTCGCTCAATCCCTACAGAGGGAAAGGAAGGCAAAAAGCTTGAGCCTATCACCGGTACACCTATTGACCTTCTGAATATGCCCAAAGGATGTCCTTTTGCACCTAGATGTGAAGCTGCTATGAAAGTCTGTCTTCGTGAAAGAGCAGAACGTATGCAGATCAATGATGATCATGCGGCATGTTGCTGGATGAATGTTAAGAAGCAGATGGAAGGCGGTGAGTCCAAGTGAGCGAAAATATAAATAATGAAAAGAATCTTATTGAAATAAAGCATTTAAAAGAGTACTTTAATGTTAACGTAGGCTTTTTTAAATCAAAGTATTTAAAGGCTGTCGATGATGTATCTTTTTCTATTAAAAAGGGTGAAACACTCGGACTTGTAGGTGAGTCAGGCTGCGGTAAGACTACAGTCGGAAGAACAATATTAAATTTATACAAGCCTACATCCGGAGAAATCTGGTACGACGGTAAACTTATAAAGTCAAAGAGCGATATTAAGGAATTTAGAAAAAAGGCAACAATGGTATTCCAGGATCCATATTCATCATTGAATCCCAGAATGACTGTTTCCGATATTATCGGAGAGCCTCTTGATATACACAAACTTTATAAGACGAAGGAAGAGAGAAGAGAGCGTATTCTTGAGCTTATGAGCTATGTAGGACTTAACAGTGAGCATGCTTCAAGATATGCGCATGAGTTCTCGGGCGGACAGAGACAGAGAATCGGTATTGCAAGATCTCTTGCCGTAAATCCGGAATTTATTGTGTGCGATGAGCCTGTATCTGCATTGGATGTTTCAATCCAGGCACAGGTTATAAATATGTTTGATGAACTTCAGGATAAACTTGGACTTACATATCTGTTTATTGCTCATGACCTTTTGGTCGTAAGACATATCAGTGACAGAATAGCAGTTATGTACCTCGGAAAGATGGTTGAGCTTGCAGATGCCGATGAAATTTATCTCCATCCGCTTCATCCTTACAGTAAATCACTTCTTTCTGCGGTTCCGATTCCTGATCCTAAGATCGCAAGAGCAAATCAGCGAATTGTACTTTCGGGTGATATCCCAAGTCCGCTTAATGCTCCTTCAGGATGTCCTTTCCGTACCAGATGCCCTTATGCAAAAGCAGATTGTGCAGAGAGTATGCCTGAATTTAAGGAAGTTAGCAAAGGTCACTTTGTTGCGTGTCATCATGTAGAAGACGCCAACTAAATGATATATTAACATTCATAATTCAGAAGGAGGAAAATTATGAAAAAGAAATTACTCTCAGTACTTCTTGCTTCCAGCATGTTACTGAGCCTAGCTGCTTGCGGAAATACATCTGACACCGCAGATCAGGCAGGAACACAGAATGCTTCACAGGCTGCAGCGGAGGAGCGTTCAGCTTCAAAACCTGCTGAAGAAGGAAAAAACTCAGGCGTTATCAATGTTTGTCTTGGTTCAGAGCCTCAGTCACTTGATCCTGCTGTTAACTCTACAGTTGATGGAGCATCTGTCATCTGTCATCTTTTCTCAGGCCTTGCTAAGTGGGGCGCTGATGCAAACGGAAAGGCTGAGCTTCAGCCCGACTGTATGGAAGGATTCACAGAAGGTGTCAAGAATGATGACGGAACAGTAACATATACTTATAAGCTCAGAGATGGTCTTAAGTGGTCTGACGGTAAGGATCTTACAGCCGGTGATTTCGTTTATGCATGGAATCGTGCTGCAGGAACTGCACTTGCTGCTGACTATTCATATATGTTTGATGTAATCTCAGGTTATGATGAGATGTGGGCTGACGATGCAAAGGGTGATGAAAAGCTCAATGTTGAAGCACCCGATGACAAGACTATCGTAGTTACACTTAAGAACGATGTTCCTTACTGGAACGAGCTTCTTGCTTTCCCTGCATACATGCCTGTTCGTGAGGACGTTGTATCAAACGAGAGCTGGGCTACAGATCCTAAGTCATATATCTGTAACGGACCTTACACAATAGCTGATTGGCAGCACCAGTCAGTTATCAAGCTCCAGAAGAGAGATGATTTTATTGATGCAGCTGATGTAACAATAAATGAGATTAATTGCTATCTTTCTGATGATAATAACAACATGCTTGCTAACTTTGAGAACGGATCATGGGAGTTCATCGATGAAGTTCCTACAAACGAGATTCCTAACCTCAAAGAGAACTATCCTACAGAGCTTAAGATTGAAGGACAGCTTGGAACATATTATATCTGCTGGAATATCAACAAGGATATTCTTCCTAAGACAAGCAAACTCACTGGCGTTGAGAAGGTAAGAGCTGAGGAAGAAATCCGTAATGCATTTGCTCTTCTTATCGACAGAAACTACATTGTAAACGATGTTTCTAAGAAGGGTGAGCTTCCTGCTTCTTCATTCGTTGCTATGGGTCTTACAGACGCTGACGGATCACAGTTCTATGAGAATGCAGGTCCCGATCCCAGCTATGTAGGTTACTATGATGTAAAAGAAGATGCTTATGAAGCAAACTGGGAGAAGGCTCTCACAACACTTAAGAAGTATTACACATTTGATGAATCTACACAGAAGTTCACAGATGTTCCTAAGCTTATGTACCTCTACAACACAAACGATAACCACAAGGCTATCGCAGAAGCTGTACAGTCAACACTTTCAGGAATCGGTATTTCAATGGATCTTCAGAACCAGGAGTTCGCAACATTCGTTGAAACTCGTAAGAAGGGTGACTACTTCGTAGCACGTAACGGATGGCTCGGAGATTACAACGATCCTATTTCATTCCTTGATATGTGGATCACAGGTTCAGGTAACAACGACGTTCAGTACGGTAAGGGCGCACATGCTGATGTTAAGGCATACAGCATTGACCTTACAGACCTTGGATATGATACAAAGGTTGAGAACGGAACATGGGCTGAGACTTATGATGTTGTTATTAAGGACATCAAAGAGTGTACAGATACTAAGACTCGTTATGAGCTTATGCACAGAGCAGAGGATCTTCTTATGTCTACAGGATGTATCTGCCCTATCTACTTCTACACAGATATCTACATGGTAGATGACAGTGTAAGTGGAGCATACACAAGTCCTCTTGGATTTAAGTTCTTTATGCACGCAAAAGTTAACAAGTAATTGAATACGTGTTATAATATGAAACGCCGCCTCGGTATTCCGGGGCGACGTTTTTTTGAGCAGAGCACTTGACGAGGTATTTTCGAGTCTAGTGCGAGCCATGGGTGAACACTTAATGAGCGATAGCGAATTTAGTGAGAATCCCTTGAGCAGAGCACTTGCTGAACTCAAAAGTATTATATTCAAGGGAGATTATTATGGAAAACGAAAGATTAAAGCCAATGCTGTTTACTGTTATAAAAGGCTATAACGGCAAGCAGTTCTCACAGGACCTGATTTCAGGAATCATTGTTGCGATTATTGCATTACCGCTCTCGATCGCACTTGCACTTGCATCGGGAGTAGGACCTGAAGAGGGACTATATACCGCGATTGTGGCCGGATTTATCATTTCATTTCTTGGCGGAAGCAGAGTGCAGATTGCAGGACCTACAGCGGCTTTTGCAACTATAGTTGCAGGAATTGTTGCAAGTAAGGGAATGGAAGGCCTTGCACTTGCTACGATATTTGCAGGTGTTATCCTTGTTTTGATGGGAGTTTTCAAGCTCGGATCACTTATTAAATTTATTCCTTATACAATAACTACGGGATTTACAGCAGGTATCGCTGTGACTATCTTTGTCGGTCAGATAAAGGATTTTTTGGGACTTACATATCCTGCGGGAACTACAACAGTTGAGACTGTAGAGAAGCTTGAGGCGATTGGAAAAAATATTTCTACGATCAATTTCGGCGCTCTCATCGTTGGCGTAATCTGTCTTGTTATCCAGATTGTCTGGCCTAAGATTAATAAGAAGATACCCGGATCGCTCATTGCGGTTATCGTTGGTATTCTTATGGTTAAACTTCTTAATATGAATGTTAATACTATCGGAGATCTTTATGAAATAAAGGGGCAGCTCCCTGCGCTTAGATTGCCGGCATTCAGCTATAAAACACTCAGAGAAGTCGCAGGAGACGGATTTACCATCGCGATTTTGGCTGCAATCGAATCTCTTTTGTCATGTGTTGTCGCAGACAGCATGATAGATTCAAAGCATAGATCAAATATGGAACTTGTTGCACAGGGTGTCGGAAATATCGGTTCTGCATTATTTGGCGGAATCCCCGCAACAGGCGCTATTGCGCGTACTGCGGCTAATATTAAGAACGGTGGAAGAACTCCCATCGCCGGAATGATCCATTCTGTATGTCTTGTTCTTGTACTTGTTGTTTTGATGCCTTTTGCAGCACTTATTCCCATGCCCACCATTGCGGCAATTCTGTTCATGGTCGCATATAATATGTGCCAGTGGAGAACTTTTGTACATCTTTGCAAGACTGCTCCCAAGAGCGATATTCTTGTACTTGTTATGACTTTTGTACTTACCATCGTATTCGACCTTGTGGTTGCTATTGAAATCGGAATGGTAGCAGCGTGTGTTCTTTTCATGAAGAGAATGAGCGAAGAGTCACGAGTAAAAGGATGGAAATACTACGATCCCGAGGATGATCCGGACGGAACAGGTCTTAGGGAGATTCCGAAGCACGTTCGTGTATATGAGATAAGCGGACCTATGTTCTTTGGCGATGCCGAGCAGATAGCGGCAATAGGATTCAAGGAATTTACAAGAGTTCTCGTTATCCGTATGAGAGGCGTTCCGGCTATTGATGCGACAGCTATGCACTCTTTTGAAGAACTTTATAACAGATGCAAGAAGAATAATGTAACTCTGGTATTCTCACATGTAAACGAGCAGCCTATGAGCACTATGGAAAAAGACGGATTCGTAGATCTTGTAGGACGTGAGAATTTTAGACCACATATAGATGATGCCCTTGCCAGAGCGGCAGAGCTGTAAAAAATATTATAATCTGTATTGCTAAAGAAGATGTTTGGTTTTTGCTTAGGTATTGATTACGAAAAGCAAGTGCCGAACATCTTTTTTTATTGAAAATTTCGGATAGGAGTTATAAGTTTTTTGTCTTATTGATTGATATAAAATTGACAATATATAGTGTACTTTATAATAAAAAAGATAACGCAAACACAAGATGTGGTATAATTATATTGTGATATGTATGCCAAGAGTAATAAAAGAGGCTTTTGGTATGGAAAGATGTATCATAAAAATAAAATAATGGGGAGGGCTCCGTATGAAGAAGATCTACGTACTGGACACCAATGTTTTGATTCAGGCACCACACGCCTTGAAGTGCTTTGAGGATAACGAGGTCGTTCTTCCA
>JAEEGF010287286.1_pt1 | contig 34840 bp, 30 predicted proteins | sample 9134171 | NCBI WGS metagenome assembly JAEEGF01 (sample SAMN16246542, study PRJNA631951) | gut metagenome | biome: gut microbiome; feature: rumen; material: AP-attached | host: Bos | place: Iran: Karaj | collected 2018-10
TCGACGCCCTTAATGATGAGTCTCCTGACCGTTTCCACATAATCCTTGAACGGTCCATTCTCATTCCTCTCTTCGACGATCTTGCCGGCAGAGATCGAACCGACATCCTTGCATATGCCAAAAGGCATGATGATGGCATCATCCCTGATGATGTAAGACAAGGCGGAAAGGTTCATGCTGATACCTTTGACCTTCACGCCGATCCCCTGGCATTCAGCCACATAGTCATAAGTCTTGGTCTGAGAGCCCATGACGCCATTGAGAAGCGCTTTGTAGAAATACAGCGGATGATTCGCCTTGAGATAAGCGAGCTGATAAGCCACATAGGCGTAAGCGATCGAATGGGACTTGTTGAAACCGTAGTTGGCAAATTCCAGGATCAGCGCGTAGACTCTCTCGCTCACATCCCTGTGATAACCATTTGCGATACAGCCGTCGATAAAGTCATTATGCAGTCTTTCAAGCTCGGAGAGTTTCTTTTTCGACATCGCCTTACGCAGGATATCGGCTTTGCCATAGCTGAAACCGGCCATGACCCTGGCGATGTTGATGATCTGTTCCTGATAGACGATGATGCCGTAAGTTTCCTTCAGGATCGGCTTCAGGCTCGGATGGATGTATTCCACCTTGTCCGGATCGGCCCTGTATTCCAGAAATGTCGGAATGTTCTTCATGGGACCCGGACGGTATAAAGCGATCGTCATGCCGATCTCTTCAAAAGTGCGAGGCTTCATCTTTCTGATCAGATTGCGCATGCCTCCCGACTCCAGCTGAAAGATGCCCAGGACATTGACCGAATCGATCAGATCAAAAGTCTTCCTGTCATCCAACGGGATGTTTCGTATGTCGAAAGGATGGACGGTATTGATATCGTTCACGATCTCGGCGATGATACCCAGATTTCTCAAGCCCAGAAAATCCATCTTGATCAGGCCGAATTCTTCCAGATGCTCCATCGTATACTGGGTCGAATTGATGTCGGTCTCGATCCTGGTGATCGGAACGACCTCATCCAGTTTTTTACGTGACATGACGATCCCTGCGGCATGCGTTGATTCATGTCGAGGAAAGAATTCCAGTTTTCGCGAGATCCGGTAGAGACGGCGGAAACGGCTGTCCGAATCGATCTTCTGCCTGAACAAAGGGATCGTCTCATACGCCTTGTTCAGATCCATATCCAGGATGTTCGGGATCAGCTTGCAGATGGCATCGATCTCCCGGTTTGGATAATCCAGGACTCTGCCAACATCCCTGAGGACCTGTTTAGCCTTCAGAGTGCCATACGTGATGATGTGGCCGACGTGATCGATGCCATATTTATCTCTAACATAGGCGATCACTTCATCTCTTCTGTCATCAGGAAAGTCCGTATCGATATCCGGCATCGAGATCCTCTCCGGATTCAGGAACCTTTCGAAGATCAGGCCATAGGTCAAAGGATCGATATCCGTGATGCCCAGACAATATGAGACCAGGGACCCGGCTGCCGAGCCTCTGCCCGGTCCGACCATGATCCCGTTTTTCTTGGCGTAAAGGATAAAATCATAGACGATGAGGAAATAATCCTCAAAATGCATCTTCAGGATGACGCTCAATTCATAATCAAGACGCTTCTGATATGCGGCTGTGACATTCCCCTTCAGCCGCCTCTTCAAGCCTTCTCTGCACAGAAGCACGAGGTAATCTTTGGACGGGATGCCCCGCTTGTTCTCAAAAACAGGCAGAGAAGTATTGAAGGACATCGTCACATTGCATTTTGAAGCAAGCCTGTCGCAGTTTTCCAGATCGGCGGCATCGTAAAGCTGTTCGTACTCATATCGATCCAAAAAATGCCTGCCGCTTTCTTCGATGCTGTTGGCATCATCAAGGATCTGCTTATCCCTGATGCAGCGCAAGACATTGAATTCTTCATGATCATCTCTTTCCAGATAATAGGTCCGGCTCAAAGCGATCGTCGTGATGCCGTTTTCTATCAATAGCGGTCTCAACTGCTGATCGCGTCTGCCATTGACGGCGATATCGTGGTCGATCAGTCCGACGATATAGTCACCGAACCACTCTTTCTGTTTCCTGAGCATCTCCTGTACGTCGAGGCCTCTGTCGACCACATAAGTCAAAGGCATGCTGTCAGAAAGCAGACAGAGGATCGTTCCCTTGCGATACTGATTCAGGATCCCGAGACTGATAGGTCCCGAAACTTCGGTGCAGATCCGGCTGGAAAGAGCCATCAGGCTCTGATAGCCTTCATCGCTTCCGGCATAAAGGACCATCGTATAGACTCTGTCTTCCAGTTCAAGATCGAATTCCAGACCGTAGATCGCCTTGATATGCGCTTTTTCACAGGCTTTTTTAAAGACCATTGCGCCAGCCAGAACATTCCTGTCGACCAGTCCAAGGGCATCATAACCATATTTTCTGCCATAAGAAACGATCCCTTCGATCGAGCACATCGAAGACAGCAGACTGTAAACGCTTCTTATATATAATGGACAACTCATATTATCATTATACTTCACTATCACTTTCCATCGTGCTAAAATAAATATACCCATGGGGGGTATATATGGAAAAGACTTATGAAGTAAAAGGCATGACCTGTGTCATATGCAAAAGCAATGTCGAAAAAGCGCTGAAAAACACTGAAGGCGTGACAGACTGCAAGATCAATCTGCTGGAAAACGAAGCTCTTGTCACCTTTGATGAGACCCGGACGAATGAAGAGATCATGGCAAAAGCTGTCGCCGACGCCGGATATGAACTCGTCATCAACAAGAACAACGAGATCGATCTTACAAAGATCATCATGATCATTTCATCTATTCTGGTGCTCATCCTGATGTTTTTTTCGATGGGACACATGTTTGGGATACATATCCCGCACTATGGCCGATATATTCAGCTGGTCCTGTGCACGACCGTGATCCTGCTCAACATGCATTATTACCGTTCCGGATTCCGTTCCCTGCTCAATCTGCATCCAAACATGGACTCGCTGGTCTCCCTGTCTTCATCGGTATCCTATCTGTATTCTTTATATGTCCTTTTCAGCAATGACCATCAGTATCATCTCTACTTTGAAACAGCCGCCATGATCCTTGTCATCGTATCGATCGGCAAGTACATCGAAGGGAACAACAAAAAGAAAGCCGCCAAGACCATCAGAGGCCTGGCGACTCTGATCCCGATGCAGGCAAATCTGGTCACTGATGATGAAGTCACCATCATTCCGATCGATGATCTCAAAAAAGGGGATATCGTCGCAGTCAGACCAGGTGAATCGATCCCGCAGGACGGCATCGTCATCTCCGGATTCTCGCAGGTCGATGAATCGATGATCACCGGCGAATCGCTTCCGCAGGCCAAGACCATCGATGATGAAGTCATTGGCGGTACTGTCAACATATCCGGCGAGATCAAAGTCAAGATCAGCCGCAATGCGACGCAGACCACCCTGTCCAAGATCATCTCACTGACCAAGCAGGCCACGATGGCGAAGATACCGGTTGAAAGATTCGCCGATACCGTATCCAACTATTTCGTCTTCGGTGTCATGGCCATTTCCCTGCTGACCTTCCTCATATGGATGATCGTTGATGCCGATCTGGAAAAGGCACTCAATTTTGCACTCTCTGTCCTGGTCATCTCCTGTCCATGTGCCCTTGGCCTGGCCACACCGGCGGCCGTCATGGTCGCAACAGGAAACGCCGCCAGAAACGGTGTCCTCATCAAAAATCCGGAGATCCTGGAAGTAGCCGGCAGGCTCGACTACATCATTCTGGACAAGACCGGAACACTGACCAAGAACAGGCTGGAGATCATCGATGTCAAAGAATATGATCCGGAATTCATCGAGGTCCTTTCTTCCCTGGAAAAGAGCTCAGATCATCCGATCGCCAAAGCCATCGTTGCCAGATATCCTGATGGAAAGATGTGCTTTGATCAGCTGCAGCAGATCTCTGCGGAAGGCCTGGAAGGAAAGATCGATGATGATATCTATTATGCCGGGAACCTCAAGCTCATCAGCAGATATACAAGGCCTGTACAAAAAGATGTCGATGAAGCTGTCCATAACAATTATTCCTTCATCTGTGTCGGCAAAAATGACAGACTGCTTGGTATGGTCTATCTCGCCGATGTACTGAAGGATACTTCCATCTCTGCGATCGCTTCCTTGAAAAAGCGCGGGATCACGCCGATCATGTGTACCGGTGATAATGACCTGACTGCCAGGAACATCGCAAAGAAACTCAATATCGATGAATACCTTTCCTCTGTCACACCGCAGGATAAAAACAAACTCGTCTGTGAAAAGAAAGAGGAAGGTACGGTAGGCATGGTCGGTGACGGTGTCAACGACGCGATCGCTCTTTCAGCTGCCGATGTCTCCTTCGCTGTGGCAAACGGAACAGATATCGCCTACGCGACCAGCGATGTCGTGCTGATGACGAATTCGATCCTGGATGTCTCGTTCCTGGTCGATCTGGCTGCCAAAACCATGCGTATCATCAAACAAAATCTGTTCTGGGCATTGCTGTATAACGCCATTTTCATCCCTTTGGCGGCAGGCGCATTCTACAAAACGATGGGTCTCTCGCTGAATCCGATGATCGGCGCATTGACGATGTCGGTATCTTCGATCTTCGTCCTGACGAATGCCTTAAGGATAAACAATGTTAAAAAGGAGGAAATCAAAACAATGAACAAAACTGTATCGATCGACGGCATGATGTGCATGCACTGCGTTGCCCATGTCGAAGAAGCACTGAAAAGTCTCGGCGCCGAAGTGAAAGTGTCGCTTGAAGAAGGAAAAGCCTGGCTCACTGATACAGCCTTGAGCGATGAGCAGATCACTCAAGCCATTGAAGATGCCGGCTATACAGTTACCGGTATCGTCAATGAGTAAAGACCACGAGAAACTGAAAAAGTATCTGATGATCGCCAAAGGGCAGCTTGAAGGGATCATCAAGATGATCGATGAAGACCGTTACTGTCTCGATGTCTCTGATCAGCTGATGGCGACCAGAGCGCTTCTGAAGAAGACCAACAATCTGATCCTTAAAAACCATATCGACAATTGTGTCAGGAACGCGATCAAAGACGGCGACGACAGCAAGATCGACGAAGTGATAAAAGCCTTGGAAAAACAGATCTGAGGCTTTTTTTCGACTATAATAAGATTATGAACAGAATACAGACTAGACCGATCAGAGTCGGTGATATTCAAATCGGCGGACAGAATAAAGTCATCATTCAATCGATGACCAATACCAAGACTAAAGATGTAGATGCGACAGTCGGACAGATCCATAAACTGGAAGAAGCCGGATGCGAAATCATCAGAGTCGCCATACTCGACATGGAAGATGCCAAGGCGGTCAGACAGATCAAGCAGCAGATCTCCATTCCTCTGGTATGTGACATCCATTTCAATCCGGATCTCGCTCTGGAAGCGATCCGCTCCGGAACGGACAAGATCAGGCTCAATCCCGGCAACATCGAGAACGAAGATAAGATCAGGCAGATCGTGGAAGCCTGCAAAGAAAGAAAGATACCGATCAGGATCGGTATCAATGCCGGCAGTTTGAATAAGAAATACACGCATTCTGAAGAAGCGATGATCGAATCGGCAAAAGACCACTTGCGCATATTGGAAGCATTGGATTTCCACGATGTCTGCCTCTCCTTCAAATCATCAGATCCGTTGGAGTGCATCAAAGCCTACAAACTGGCATCCGAGACCTTCCCCTATCCGCTCCACCTGGGCGTGACCGAAGCCGGAGGACTGCTGGATTCGACCATCAAATCATCCCTGGCCTTGGGCAGTCTGCTCATGGACGGGATCGGAGATACCATACGCATCTCGATCTCCGATGATCCGATCGAAGAAGTCAAGGTCGCCCGCAAGCTGCTCAGAGCGTGCGGCTTAAAAAACGATGTTCCGAATCTCATCTCCTGTCCGACCTGCGGACGCATCCAGTACGACATGCTTCCGATCGTCAGACAGATGGAAGACTACCTGAACAAACTCAACAAAAATGTCACAGTCGCCATCATGGGCTGTCCTGTCAACGGACCTCAGGAGGCATCCAGAGCCGATATCGGCGTCGCCGGTGGCAAAGATCAGGCGATCCTGTTCAAGAAAGGACAGATCATCAGAGCCATTCCTCAGGATCAGATCATCAAAGCCCTGATCGAAGAGATCGAAAAAATGTAAAAAGAGCTAGTCAATAGCTCTTTTTCTTATGATGGCAGTCTGTTCACGCGTTTTCGCAGACTTGCTGAAAAAACAGGCCAGACACGGGATCATATGAGGAAGAAAGATGAGAAGATCCATCAGATAGAGACTGTTCAGGGAAAAGACTGTATGATCTTCTCCTGCAAACACCTTGATGATCAGCGCCAGCATGATCATAAACACACCTGTTGCGCTGCTCAACAATGCTGCAAGACCCCTTTTATACAGATAACAGTATTCTCCGATCAATGCGCCGTTAAGGATCGATGCCGCCAAGAAGATATGAAGATTCGGGAAATAGTATGGAATGTTGCTCATAAACAGCAAGCCGCTCATGACGGCATATGATCCGATCGTCAGTGCGCTGACCCGCCAGTGATCCACCTCACCTTTGATCAGAGCCAATATCAGGTCTGCGCACAGGACCAGAGCGATCGATACGACAACGCATCCATTCAGAAAGAGGCTCCACGCGATCATCATCCCCCACAGATCAGCTATCATCATCTTTTTCATCTTTCTTTCCTCCTGACTATATGATAGCTTTTATCAGATATCATATTGTCCATTTTTTTGGACACATAGTATACAATAGAAATATGAATAAACAACGGTTGATCAGGCTTATAGAGATCCTGAGAAAAAAGACCGATATGGATCACAAACTGAGCATTCAGGAGATCTCTGCCCTTCTGGAGGAAGAAGGGATCCCTTCCGTGAACCGGAAGACCCTTTACGATGATTTCAAAAGTCTGGAAGGCATGGGCCTGGAAGTCGAATACGACCATGGATATTATCTTTCCGAAGCCCCCTTCTCGGTCTCTGAGATCAAGATCATCATCGATTCTTTGAATTCACTGAGAGATCTCGATGACAGTTTCCTGGAAAAGCTGAAAGACAAGCTCTACTCCTTTCTATCGGACTACGAGACCGAGGAACTGAAACAGCTCGAATATCACTGCAAACACAAAGATCTGCATTTCATCAACCGCCTTGAAGATGCACTGAACGCGATCAGAAACGGAAATGAGCTCATCATCACCAGGAATGGACGCAAACAAAGCGAAGTGATCGCTCCTCTCTTCCTCTATCGGCTGAATGATTACTACTACCTCTATTACCACTATGAGAACAGCGACAAGATCTATCACATGCGTTTCGACAATATCAGACAAATGAAACTGACCGAAAAACGCGATGAGATCCCGGTCCGCATCGATCAGGTCATATCCGATATCGAAGAGAGCTCTTCCGGTTTTCATTCCTCCAGGATACAGACGATACGTTTCCGGATCTGTGAAGAAAGTGAATATCTGCGCCAGCGTCTCCGTGACGATTTTGCGAACCTCACATTCACCAAAGACGGTTTTTTCATCAAGACAAGCATCTCTGATGCCTTTTTTGCCAGACTTTCATCCTATTCCGACAAAATAAAAATCAGCGACCCGGAAGTCGCTGAGATGTATCTGTCTTTTCTGGAAAAGATCGTCATTCGTAATAAGACGGACTGAAGAAATAATCGACCGATGAAGGCTCCAGATTGTAGAACCTGAACAGATCCGAGATCGTCACCAGCTGGCATCCTCTTCTGATCAGCTCAGGCAGGATCTTTTCCAGTGCATCGGCGCTTTCCTCGTAGATATCATGGAAAAGGATGATATCTCCGGACTCGTATTCGTATTTCAGGACCTGCGCGCTGATCTCTTCAGGATCCAAAGCGATCCAGTCCTCGGAATCCACATCCCAAAGGATGGCCGGGACATCGCTGGCATTGAGAACATTGTCATCAAAGGAACCTTCGACCGGACGGAAAGTCTTCATGTCATAATCCATGAAATCCTTCAGATATTCGATCGGCCCGTAGATCTCTTCGTGTATCCCTTCAGCAGTCGGGAAATCAGTCAGGGCAGCAGAATGGGTCTGTGAATGAGAACCGTATTCATTCCCCTGATTGATCGATCTTTTCAGCAGTGTGTAGACCTGGTAATCAGCCCAGATCTCGCGGTCTTCAAGATTGTCTCCGATCACATAGAAAGTTCCTGTCGCATCATATCTGTAAAGCAGATCGATGATCCTTTCCGTACTGGTGTCTCCCGGCTCAAAATGGAGCTGCGGTCCATCGTCGAATGTCAGACAGACCAGAGGATGGCTTTCATCCGGATCCAGGTAGACCGGTTTGCGATAGATCTCATTTGGAAAACCGAAATCCATGCCCAGATATTTCTGCATGTATTTCAGAGGAACAGACAGTGTCTTTTCATATTGTTTCACCCCGACAAGGATGTTTTCTCCATCGATCTCAAATGACATATTTGAAAAATCGAGATTTTCAAGCTGCAGCTGTACCAGGAAAGCGGGATCATAATACTTCTCAGGGTCCTCCTTCTTGAAGGTGTAGCGCAGATAATCAAGGATCACTTTTCGGCCCTCTTCAGAAACATCACTGATCACGACCGGTTCGAAATCCTGGTCGGCAAAGTATTTCTTATCCGCCCCGTAATTGACCAGATAATAATCGCCATACGGGATCAGGGTATAGTCATATATCGGATCGTTCTTCTCTCCCTTGCACAGGTTTTTGACAAAAGAAAGTCCCTGTTTTGAATCCGGATAGAAAGCCAGACAGTGTCTGGTCTTATATGTCCTGGCTTCATCATGGATCGATCTTTTGCCTATGAAATCAAAATTCACGAAAAAGACGACAAACAAAGCCAGCAGTGCAAGAGACAGCAGTGCAATGATGGAAACAGAGACACGATCTACTTTTCTTTTCTTTTTCATCACTACCTATTATAAACCAATTGGATTGATTTTCTTCCTTATCAGGTCACCCATGCGGTCTATCACCAGCATCAGTCCGACAGCGATCAGAGAGTATCCAAAGATCGGGACCATGTTCGTCGGATCCGAAGAACGGGCACCGAGTATCGCTGAACCAAGCCCGGCATTGGAAGATCCCGTGATGACCTCAGCCATGATCTCGATCTTGAAAGACAGCGAGAAACTGCTGGTCATCGCCACGATGATATAAGGTAATGCCAGCGGCAGCTTGATACGCAGATTGCTTCTGAAGAACGAAGCACCATCGACCTTCGCTGCATTGATCAGGCTTTTTGAGATATTCTGTATCCCGCCCTTGACACCTTCGTAAATGATCGGGAAGCAGATCAGGACGACCAGATAGACCGGAGCCCTTTTAAAGCCCGCCAGAACGATGAAAAGATAGACAAGGGAAGCTGTAGGAACAGCCCGCAAAGCGATCATCAGCGGCCTGAAAAGCTCCTCAAATACAGGTCTGTTTCCGGCAATGACGCCAAAGATCAGTCCCAGGACAAGAGAGATCAGGAAGCCTTCGATCATCCTGGACATCGTTGCATAAATGCATTTATACGTGTATGATCTGCCCAGAAGATAGAAAGCATGTCTGAACGATTCCACCGGACCGGGAAAGACCATCGTCCTCTGCCCTATCACAATGGCAAAAGCTTGCCACAACGCGGCAAGCAGTATTACACCCGAGATAAATATGATCCTTTTATTTGAAGTAGATCTCTTCACTTGTCTTTCCGATACCGAAGATCTCCAGGAAAGCGTCGATGTCATCCTTGATATCGATCGCTTTGGCATAACCCAGACCCATCGCGTTATTGCCTAAAGCATTGGTCTGTTTGAAGACATTGACCACGACGGCCGGATTGAATCCATACTGTGCAGTCGCCTCATCATCTGAATAGACCGAAAGACCATCTGCGACAAGCTGCGGATCAGCGATCGCGGCAGCGATGGAGTCAGAAAGAGCGTTCAGGAATGCGTTCCCTGTCGCTTCATCGACACTGTTCTTGATGAAGACGGCAGCCTGGATCATATCCAGACCGGACTTGTTCTTGTAGACTTCCTGAATATCCGCATAGACTTTGGCCTTCTCATTCTTTTTCAAAGAGGCAAAAAGTGCCGGCTGTGCAAGGAAAACATAATCGACAGGAGTACCATCAGAATAATTGCCGCTGGCCAAAGCTGCAGCCGCCTGACCTGCATCCGCTTCAAAAAGCAGAGATGCATCATAATCGTTTCCATAGAGATAGTGCCACAGCTTGTTTGGAAGCATGTTCTCATTGCCGAAAAGGACGATCCTGTCATCACTGTCCATCGTCTCATCTTCATCATTTCCTGTAGAAGCCAGATAGAAATTGCCGAACGTGATGATCGCGCCGACTTTGTATTCAGCGCCGTTTCCGATCGCCTTGATGCCGCTGGTCAGATCGACGACCAGGACATCCGGAGATTCGCTGCCCGTCCATAAAGCGGAGATCGCATCCGCAGTGACACGGGTATAGTTCTCATTCCCGATCTGATCATAGAAAGCCAGGACCGGAGCTCCCTTTGGAGTGACGATCGTCAAAACGGAAGTATCGACAAGCGATCCTTCCTGTGCGGGAGTCTCCTCCTGCTTATTTGTCGCGCATGCGCAGAGCATGAAGATCGCGAATAATACAGTTACTAATTTTTTCATTCATTTCACCTTCCCTCCGGAATTATATATAATATGAGCAGGAAAAGATGTGATTTGGATCACGTTATGAACGAAATCCTCGATCTCTTGAAAAATGTTGAACAAGATCTTTATTCAACAGTCTCTTTACATAAAGAAGAGACTTTATTTCGTGAAGGAGATCTGTGTGAAGAGATCGGCATCATCACTCAAGGAGAGATCGCCATCATATCCTATCTGGAAGATGGTTCAGAGATCATCTATAACCGCCTGGGCCGGGGAGGGATATTCGGAAACAACCTGGTCTTCTCAACAGAGCCATATTATAAAGGCAATATCATAGCCCAGACAGACACTTCGATCACCCTGGTCAAGAAGCAGGATCTGCTGCACCTTCTGGAAACGAACAAAGAGTTTATGCTCGAGTATATGAAGATCCTGTCTGATCAGGGCAAACAGCTCAACACCAGGATCAGACTGCTGTCGATGTCTTCAGCCGAAGAGAGACTCTTCTATTACATGCATGAACATAAAAGAAGGATCACTGTCAGCTCGATCAGTGACCTGGCCAGGGACCTGTTTTTAACCAGGGAAACATTATCAAGGCTCTTGAGCAGATTGTCTGAAGAAAAACGCATATTAAGAGACGGAAAAGACATCAGATTGTTATAATATATAGAAAAAGAGGACACCACTATGTATTCATTTGCCAACGACTATTCTGAAGGCGCATGTCCCAAGGTACTCAGCGCTCTCATCCAATCAAATAATGTTCAAAGTGCAGGCTATGGTCTGGATACGTTCTGTGAAGCCGCTGCAAACATCGTCAAACAGAAGATCGAACACGACGATGTCGATGTTCATTTCATTACCGGCGGCACACCATGCAACGTCCTTGCTATATCGACACTGAGAGCACATGAGGCTGTCATCTGTGTTGAATCCGGACACATCAATACACACGAGACCGGAGCGGTCGAAGCGACCGGACACAAGATCATTTCTGTCAAAGGAAGAAACGGCAAGATCACACCGGAAGAGATCAGGAACGTGGTCGCGTCCCATCCGGATGAGCACATGGTCAAGCCTAAGATGGTCTTCATCTCCAACGCCACCGAATTCGGCACGATCTACAAGAAACAGGAACTCAGTGATATCTATGAGACCTGTAAAGAGCTTGGCCTCTACCTTTATCTTGATGGTGCAAGACTGGGAAATGCCCTGGTCGCGACAGGCAACGATCTCACATTCAAGGATATCTGCGATCTGACAGACATCTTCTATATCGGTGGAACGAAGAACGGTGCCCTCCTGGGTGAAGCGATGGTCATCAGAAACGACGATCTGAAACCGGACTTCCGTTATCTGATCAAGCAGCACTGTTCCATGCTGGCAAAAGGAAGAGTCATCGGTGTCCAGTTCCTCGCCTTGCTGGAAGACAAGACCTATCTTGACAATGCCCGCAACGCCAACATCATGGCACAGGCTTTGAAGTACATCTTCTCCCAGTTTGCCATCCCGATGTATATCGACTCACCGACCAACCAGATCTTCCCTGTGCTGGATAACAAACTCCTCGAAAAGATCCAGCAGAACTATGAAGTCATCAAATGGGGCCCTTATGATGAAAAACGGACCATCGTCAGATTCGTCTGCTCATGGGCGACAAAGAAAAGCGACATCCAGGACTTCTACAACGATCTGGTCACCTACATAAACAACAAATAGGACTTGCGTCCTATTTTAATTTGAATCCGATAGACCCTTTGCCATCCCGATACGAGACATCTGCCATAGCGCCGTTGATCAGTGTCATATACGGTGTCGTATGCCCGATATCCATCTCGCAGATATGAGGGATCTTCCCCAAGGCCTTATCGGCAGCCTTGATATAATCCAGCTTTTTATCCTCAACATTCGGGAAACAGACCCGGCCGATCAGCACGGCTTTACAGTGCCTGAACCATCCGGCATTTTTGAACTGTAAAAGCGTCAGATAGAAATTATAGGAGGACATGCTGAAGATATCGAAATACCATATGATGCCATCTTCCTTGTAACGGTCGATGAAACTGTTCGTGTGATCCAGATCAGTACCGATCAGCTTTTCGATACACTCTACACAGCCTCCGATCAGCCTGCCACTGACCTTTACCTCTTCGTTCCTGCTGACCCATCTCACCGGATGATAGACCTTGATCTCGTTGATCTCGTCCAGAAAAGTCCGGTATCTGTTATAGGACTTCTGTCTGACGATGTCGCCCTGAAGATAACGGAAAAAGGTCTCCTGAGGACGCGATCTCTGATATGTGAATCCGGCGCCGTTGCTTCCATACAGTGTCGCGATATCAAGTTTGGTCGTAACAGTGAATAAAAGATTGGTCGGATCAGACATGCCGGCGATCCATTTGGGATCCTCATCGATGTGATCGAAATCGACATACGGCATCATCTCCAGCATGAAATCGCCGCCTGCCGCGCAGATGATCGCATCGACATCATCATTCAAGACGAGCTCATCCAGTTCTCTGGCTCTCTTTCTTGCTCCGGCAGATCTGTCATTGTTCACTCTGACCGATGCGGTCTCATAGACCGAATACCCTTTTGAAGCCAGGACCTCATTGGATAAGATGAACTGATCCAGCTTCTTTCCCACACCCGCGCTTGGTGCGCAGATGCCTATCGTAGCGTTCTCTTTCAGAAATGCAGGATATCTCATATTGAATGCTCCTTTGACTTGTCTTAATTATATCAGTATATTCTGATCGCATTCACTGATGAAACAATGTAAAATTAATGTAAATAAAATCGAATAATAGATCCGCTAAAAAGACTTCTCAATTACCAAGAAGTTCTTTTTTTCTTGTTTTCTTCTGTTTTTTTTGGGTCATTCTCTTACATTTATGCTCTTTTTATCACGGTACATCATTCATCCTAGATAGTACTTATTTTATGAAAAAAATTGCATCATACTGAAAATTGATTTAAAATAAAATTGCATATAGTATTATTTGTTGCTAGTAAAGGGGAATTAATGACAGGTAAGGTTAAGTGGTTTAATGCCGCTAAGGGTTATGGCTTTATCACTGGAGATGACGGCAAAGAAGTTTTCGTTCATTTCTCAGCTATTCAAGTTGATGGTTTCAAAACACTGGATGAAGGCCAGCCGGTTGAATACGATGTCAACGAAGGACCAAAAGGCCCGCAAGCAGCTAACGTCAAAAAGATCTAGGTACTGTTTGAACGATCAGACCGAACAGAGGACTCGTATGAGTTCTTTTTTCATGCAAAATAAAAGGCTTTCTCAAGCCTTTTATTCATTGTTCCTGATCACATACTGATCATTTTCCACATCGACAAGGATCTTTCTGACATCATAGTTTTCCAGCAGATACTTGGCGATCAGAGATTCGACAGCCCTTTGAATATGTCGCTTCATCGGTCTTGCACCGTAGGTCTGATCGAAACCGCACTCGACGATCTTTTTCATAGCCTGTTCCGAGACACTGAGCTCGATATCCGATTCTGCCAGTCTCTTTTTCAGAATATTCAGGAACTTTTCTGCGACCTTTTCGATCATATTCTGATCCAGCGGATTGAAGATGATGATCTCATCCACACGGTTGATGAATTCCGGTTTGAATGTCATCTTCACGATCTCTTCATATTCTTTCTGTTTCTTTTCTTCATCCTCTTCAAAGGCGAATTGAGAACCCAGGTTGGAAGTCATGATGATGATCGTGTTCTTGAAATCGACAGTCACACCCTTGGAATCTGTGATCCTGCCATCGTCCAGTATCTGCAGAAGGATGTTGAAGACATCAGGATGCGCCTTTTCGATCTCATCCAGAAGGACGATCGAATAAGGTTTCCTTCTGACAGCTTCCGTCAGCTGACCGCCCTCTTCATAACCGACATATCCCGGAGGAGCACCGATCAGACGAGATACGGAGAACTTCTCCATATACTCCGACATATCGATCCTTACGATCTTTGATTCATCGTCAAAGAGCTGTTCAGCCAGAGCCTTTGCAACTTCTGTCTTGCCCACGCCTGTCGGGCCCAGGAACATGAAGGAACCGATCGGACGATTGGTATCAGACACCTGGGCTTTCGATCTGAGTATCGCATCCGACACCAGATCCAGAGCCTTGTCCTGTCCGACGACCCTTTCCGATAATTTATCTTTCAGATGCAGGAGCTTCTCTCTCTGGGAAGACATCAGCTTAGAAACATCGATATGTGTCCATTTTGCGACCACTTTGGCGATCGACTGTTCATCGACGACTTCTGACAGCATCCTGTCTTCATCTTCAAGCGACAGTTCATTGATCCTTCTTTCAAGAGATGGGATGGTCTCATACTGCAGTTTGGATGCTTTCTCATAATCGGCATTGTTCTGCGCATCCGACATCGCAAGTTTGGCCCTTTCGAGCTCTTCCTTGATCTGTTTGATCTTGCTCAGATCATCTTTCTCTTTCAGCCATCTGGCATCCAGGACCTTTTTCTTTTCTTTCAGTTCTTCCAGATCCTTATCCAGTTCGGCAAGGCGTTTGTTCGCCTTTTCATCTTCTGTTTCCTTCTTGAGGGAGATCCTCTCGATCTCCAGTGTATCGATCTTTCTGGATAATTCATCCAGTTCGACCGGCTTGGAATCCATCTCCACACGGGTCGATGCGCAAGCCTCATCGATCAGATCGATCGCCTTATCCGGAAGAAAACGATCAGAGATATAGCGGTCTGAAAGTGTCGCTGCCGCGATGATCGCATCATCCTTGATCTTGACACCGTGATGTGCCTCAAAACGGTCCTTCAGTCCTCTCAGGATCGAAACGGTATCTTCAACGCTTGGCTCATCGACAGAGACTTTCTGGAATCTTCTCTCCAGAGCGGAGTCTTTTTCAATATATTTTCTGTATTCATCGAAAGTCGTTGCGCCGATGCATCTCAGTTCACCTCTTGCCAGCATTGGCTTCAAAAGATTCGCCGCATCCATCGCGCCTTCGCTTTTACCTGCTCCGACAAGATTGTGGATCTCATCGATAAACAGGATGATCCTTCCATCAGCGTTCTCTATCTCCTTCAAAACGGCCTTGAGACGTTCCTCAAACTCACCTCTGTATTTCGCGCCGGCGATCAGAGAACCCATATCCAGTTCGATCAGGTCCTTGTCTTTCAGTCCCAGCGGAACATCATTGTTGAAGATCCTCCATGCAAGACCTTCGACGATGGCGGTCTTGCCGACACCTGGCTCACCGATCAGGACCGGATTGTTTTTTGTTTTACGGGAAAGGATCTCGATCACCCTTCTGATCTCGTCATCACGACCGATGACCGGATCGATCTTGCCATTTCGGACATCATCTACCAGATTTCTTCCGTATTTCTTTAAAGGATTGAGATTGTTTTCATCTTCTTTATTGTTGATCATCGTACCACCTCTTTCCATGGAATAGCGATCCTCGATATCTGTGCGGGAAAAACGGCAATATTTACGCATCTCCTGGCAGACAGCAGAATCGTTGAACAAGACAGCGATAAACATATCGAACATCGAAATATACTTGTCCTTGCGCTGTCTTGATTTATTGAGCGCTTCATTATAAGCATTTGCCACATACCTGCTGACTGTCGGCTCCTGCGCTCTGTCGGAACCCGGCAGTCTGTTCAGATAAGTCTCATTGATGCTGACGAGCCTGTTCACATCAGTATGAAAACTTCCCAGGAGCTCTGTGATGTCATCATTCTGCAGAAAAGCCGCCATCATATGTTCGGAACTCAGTTCCGGATGATTGTATTCTTTGCAGACCGTCAGCGCCTCCATCAGGATCTGCTGAAGTTTTTCTGTCATGATCTCAGGATTCATGGATATACCTCCTTTAGCACTTCAAACTTATGAGTGCTAATCATTCTCAATTTTTTAAGTAGGTCTCCCTACTTAAAAGTTTTCTTGAATTTATCAAATACGCTCTCTTTCTTGCGATTCGCAAGTTTTTCGTAGAGTTCCTTCTCTTCCCTGCTCAGTTTTTTAGGGATCTCGATCTGGACTTCCACATACTGGTCACCGACATTCTTGGTCCTAAGATCCTTGATGCCATAACCCTTGATGCGCAATTGCTGACCCGGCTGCGTACCGGCGGGGATGGTCAGTTCTACGTCCCCATAAGCGGTCGGAACATCGACCACCGTTCCCAGAGTCGCATCGATCGCCGAGATCGGAACGGCAATGTGGATATTATTGCCTTCGCGGGTGAAATACTTGTGCGGTCTGACTCTGATCTCAATGTAAAGATCTCCATTAGGACCGCCATTCTCACCGCGCTCGCCATAACCGGCCAATCTGACCTGCTGACCGGAACTGATGCCGGCCGGGATCGTGACCTCGACCTGTTCCTTGACCGTGTTGTAGCCTTTGCCGCCGCAATGCGGACAGATCTTCTTGATCCGCTTGCCTGTACCGCGGCAATCCGGACAGACGCCCTGCTGCTGGACGACACCAAACGGCGTCCTGGACTGTCTGACGACCCTGCCCGTTCCTCTGCAGGTCGGACAGGTCTCGATATCTGACTTTGTCGCAGCGCCGCTGCCGTCACAATAAGTACATACTTTATCGACGGAAAGATTGATCATCTTGTCAACGCCATGTACAGCATCGAGGAAATCGATCTCCATTGACATATAACGGTTATCGCCTTTGATAGGACCGCTCCTTCTGGAAGAACTGCTTCCTGAGCCGAAATTGAATCCGGAGAATCCTCCCATCCCTCCGAAGAAGTCTGAGAAGATATCTCCGAGATCATCCATATTCATTCCGCCAAAGCCCGAAGAATAGCCTCCATTCGCAAAACCATCCATACCCGCATGACCAAACTGGTCATAGGTCGCCTTTTTCTGTGGATCCGAGAGGACTTCATAAGCCTCATTGATCTCCTTGAATTTTGCTTCGGCATCCGGAGCCTTGTTCACATCCGGGTGATATTGTTTAGCTAACTTACGATAAGCTTTTTTGATCTCATCTTCGCTTGCAGACTTGGATATACCCAGGACCTCATAATAATCGCGCTTGTCAGCCATAATACCTCCCTTTCTATCTGATATCTATATACTGATTACTTTGTCTTGAAATCGGCATCTACGACATCGTCATCGTTGTTGCCGCCGTTATTGTTCGTGTTATAGCCACCGCCGAAATTCTGAGCACCCGGCTGTCCCTGAGCCTGCTGCTGATACATGGCCTCAGCCATAGCCTGAGCAGCCTTTTCAAGCTCATCGAGTTTGGACTTCAGATGATCGTAGTCATTGTTGTCCAGCATCGTCTGAAGCTCATCGCGCAAGGACTTGACCTGTGCCTTCTGATCTTCCGTCACATTGGCGTTGTCTGTCTCGAGCTGCTGGTCGATCTGGGCGATGAAACCTTCAGCGCGGTTCCTCAATTCGATCTCTTCTCTTCTCTTGTCATCAGCCGCCTTATTCTCTTCAGCTTCTCTGACCATCTTATCGATCTCTTCTTCGGACAGACCGGAGGAGTTGGTGATCGTGATCTCCTGTTTCTTGTTCGTGCCTTTATCCAGAGCTGAAACATGGACGATACCATTGACATCGATATCGAAAGTGACCTCGATCTGAGGGATACCTCTTCTGGCCGGTGCAATGCCAGTCAGCTGGAAGTTGCCCAGAGTCTTGTTATCTGCAGCCATCGGTCTTTCACCCTGCAAGACATGGATGTCGACAGCTGGCTGATTATCTGCAGCGGTAGAGAAGATCTGCGACTTCTGTGTCGGGATCGTCGTGTTCCTTGGGATCAGAGTCGTCATGACGCCACCCAAAGTCTCGATACCCAATGACAGCGGAGTGACATCCAGAAGCAATACGTCGTTAGGGTTATCGCCCATCAGGATACCGCCCTGGATCGCTGCGCCCATGGCAACGACTTCGTCCGGGTTGACAGATCTGTTAGGTTCCTTGCCCAGTTCAGCCTTGACAGCTTCCTGAACAGAGATCATCCTTGTGGAACCGCCGACGAGCAGGACTTCATCGATGTCGCCAGGTGTCAGGCCTGCGTCTTTGAGAGCCTGTCTGACCGGTCCGACTGTACGATCGACCAGGTGTTTGGTCATCTTATCGAAGTTCGCTCTTGTCAGATCCATATCCAGATGCAGAGGACCTGATTCATCAGCGGAAACGAATGGCAGAGAGATATGTGTCTGAACCATGGAGCTCAGATCCTTCTTTGCCTTTTCAGCGGCTTCCTTCAGTCTCTGAAGCGCCATACGGTCAGCCTTCAGATCGATGCCGTGATGTTCTCTCTTGAATTCATCCGCCATCCAGTCTACCAGGACGTTATCGAAATCATCACCACCCAGATGGTTGTCACCAGCGGTAGCGAGGACCTCGAATGTGCCATCTGCCAGATCCAGGATGGAAACATCAAACGTACCGCCGCCCAGGTCGAATACGAGGACTTTCATTTCCTTATCGGTCTTATCGATACCGAAAGCCAAAGCTGCGGCCGTCGGTTCGTTGATGATCCTCTCGACATCGAAACCGGCGATCTTTCCGGCATCCTTCGTCGCCTGACGCTGTGCGTCATTGAAGTATGCAGGAACAGTGATGACGGCCTTTGTGACCGGCTCACCCAGATAAGCCTCGGCATATTTCTTCATATACTGAAGGATCATTGCTGAGATCTCCTGCGGAGTATAATCCTTGTTGTTCACATGGACTCTCTCATTCGAACCCATCAGTCTCTTGATGGAAGAAACAGAATCCTTATTTGTAACTACCTGTCTTTTTGCCGCATCACCGACGATGATCTCACCGTCTTTGAAAGCGACGACAGAAGGAGTCGTACGATTTCCTTCCGGATTCGTGATGACCTTAGCTTCCTTGCCTTCCATAACGGAAACGCAGCTGTTTGTCGTACCTAAGTCAATACCTATAATTTTGCTCATAATCAGATCCTCCTTTATTCACTGACCTTGACCATTGCAGGTCTCAATATCCTATCTTTCAACATATAACCTTTCTGAAGTATCTCGATGACGATGCCTGGATCCATGTCCTCTTTCTTTTCCTGCATGATCGCCTGCTCGAGATTCGGATCAAAAGGCTTATTCAAACAATCGATCACTTCGACGCCTTCGTTCTTCAGAGCGGCGATCAGCTGATCGTAAGTCATCTGGACACCCTTCTTGAAGCTTTCATCGCTCTCATGGACATCCGTTGCCAGAGCTCGTTCCAGATTATCGATCACCGGAAGGATCTCTCTTGCGAAGCTCTGTATGCGGTATTTACGCGTCTGTTCCGCTTCCGCCATCAGCCTCTTTTTCAGATTTTCCGTATCGGCATAAGCTCTCGCATATTCGTTCTTGAGCCTGTCCACTTCTTTCAGCAGTCTGTCGATCTCGGAATCCTCATTCAGATCCTCAACGACCTCTTCTTCAAGATCATCCTCTGTCTCATCTTCACTGACAGATCCTTCAACGAGCTCTTCAGCCTCATCCTTCGTTTCTTCTTCAGAAACTGTTTCCTTTAAATCTTCTTTTTTTTCTTCAGCCATAAAGCTCCTTTCTAATGAAACATATCCTCGATCTCCTTACAGATGAAATCCAGAAGATTGACGACCCGGTTGTATTCCATCCTTCTCGGTCCTACGACCATCAGACGTGCGTTGTCATCCGGATTATCGGAGATCCTTATCTCACTGGAAACGATGGCGATATCATCTTTCCATACCAGTTCCGTGCCCTTTGGCGTCACGGCGATCACATCATTGCTGCCGGTCTGCCTGTCGATCAGGCTCCTGAACAGTTTTGAATCATCGAAGAATTTCGTCAGCTGTTTCAGCTTTTCGACATCCGCATATTCAGGCTGATACATCATGTTTGAAGTGCCATTGAAATACAGCGTTTCCGAAGCAAATTTGACGAAGGCTCCGGCAAAAGCGTTATACAGCATCTCAAAACGATGTACCGACTTCGTCAGGATCGGTTTCAGCGACTCCAGCTTTTCAGGAAGTTCGGAGATCAGTGTGCCTCTCAAACGGTCATTCAGGATATCCGTACAAGTCTCGATATCCTCGACTGTGACCTCTTCCGCAAAATTGAAGGTCTTGTTTTCAGTATAGCCGGTGTTCGTGATGAAGACACAGACTGCGGTCTTGGGATCGATCTGGAACACTTTGATGTGTTCCAGCGTCTGGTTCTTCGCATCCGGCCCCAACATGCCTGTGGCTAGATTGGTCATTTCCGAAACGATCTTGCAGGATTCCTTGATCGCATCCTCGATATTCGCACTGCGGCGATCAAATATATTGGATAAGGCATATTTGACTTCCTCATCCATATCCTTCTTCAGCAAATGCTCGCAGTAGTACTGATAGCCCTTGTTGGAAGGGATCCTGCCGGCTGAAGTATGCGGCTTTTCCAGATAACCCAGAGACTCCAAAGTCGCCATATCATTGCGTATCGTTGCACTGGAGTACGGCAGACCGTATTTCTCGACCAGTGTCTTGGAACCGACCGGTTCCGCCGTAGAAACGAATTCATCGACTATCGCTTTGAGTATTTCGACCATTCGTTGTGTCAATGCCATACAGCCACCTCCTTTTAGCACTCTGGTTTACCCTTTGCTAAAAATAATATACAACAATCATTTAGCACTGTCAACCTATTAGTGCTAATTAATTGCAAAAATAAAAGATGACCTCGCCTGGTCATCTGTAAAGCTTCTCTGAGACCTCCTTGATGATAGGTCCCGGAATGTAGTCACTGATGTCGCCGTTGAACGAAGCGATCTCCTTGGCGATCGACGAAGACAGAAAGGATAATTCCGGCTTCGATACCATGAAGACCGTTTCCACATTCGGATTCAGACCCAGGTTCGCCGTGGCGAGAGCCAGTTCTGACTCATAATCCGATACGGCTCTGACACCTCTGACCAGGATATTGCATTCATAGCTGTCCGCCAGATTGACTGTCAGGCCTTCGCCGATGACGACCTCGACATTGTCGATACCAGTAATGCATTTCTCGATCATCCGCTTCCTTTCTTCTTTGCTGAAAGTACATCTCTTCGCCGGATTCTCCATGACGGCAACGATCAGCCTGTCGTAGATCTTGGCTGAACGAAGGATGATGTCGAGATGTCCGACCGTGATCGGATCAAAAGTGCCCGGATAGATGGCTTTGATCATTGATTCTCTCCTTTTCTATAATATAAGAGCTTATTGATTCCGTATCTTTTTTCCTTATATCTATATATATCATTATACCTTTCGTCCAGATCCCTGTCCTTTCTGACTTCGACGATGACCACACCGTCATCTTTCAAAACATCGTATTCATCGATATAAGAAAAGATCTGTTCATACTCTTCAAAGGCGTAAGGGGGATCGCAATAAATATAGTCAAATCCATAGTCCCCGACCTTTTTCAGGCAATCCCCATAATCCAGCTGATAGACGATCCGCTCCTCTTTGACCTTGTCCAGATTGGACCTGATGATCTTCACGGCCTCTCTGTTGGCATCATTGAAAACCACATCCTCCGCACCTCTCGAAAGAGCCTCCAGTCCAATTGCACCGGAGCCGGAAAAAAGATCCAGAAACTTCGTATCGGACCAGATCGTGATAGAAGAAAAGAGCGCCTCTTTCACCATATCTCTCGTCGGCCTGGTGATATCCTCCCCTTCCAGTGTCTTCAAAGGAGTCCTCTTGTATTTACCCGCGATGATCCTCAGCATCATTTTCCTTTCTGATCCTGACCAGTTCATTCTGAGCAAGGCCGAGAGAAGCCATCGAAGCCATCAGGGAAGAACCGCCCGATGAGATCATCAGAAGCGGAACACCGGTCAGAGGAATGAGACCGCTGACACCGCCAACATTCAATATGAAGTGCAGGATGAAATACATGAAGACACCCAGCAGGACCATCTTTGAAACGGTCCTCTGCGCTCTGAGCGAAGCAGAAATGATCGGATACAGAAGCAAACCGTACAGGACGAGAAGTCCGACAAAGCCGACGATGCCAAGTTCCTCGACGATGACAGGCAGGATAAAGTCGTTTGAAGGGTTCGGGAAATTCATATACTTGTGAATGGAATTGCCGTAACCCAAGCCAAAAAGACCGCCATTGGCAAAGGACACCAGAGACATGATGATGTGATAGCCGTTGTCATACTGGTAAAGGAACGGATCGGCAGCTGCAAGGAATCTGCCGACCATATAGTTGTCCGCATGTTTCTTGAGAAGCTCCGTAACAGGCGGAGACAGAACGATCAAAGCCAGTGCGACGACCCCTAAGACGATAAGAGTCATCCACCTTCTGTGTTTTTTCAGTTCCTTATACGGCGCGAGCATCGCCATGCAGTAGCACATGACGAAAAGCACGACCGCCGAACCCAGGTCGTGCTGAATGACGAGGATGATAAAAGTATAGACCAGGGTCGCAGCAGCATAAGTCCAGAATCTGCTCGTGTTCTTCTCTTTCTGATCTCTGCCCAGAAGCCGGCAGGCAAATATGATCATGAAGACCTTCGCGAATTCCGAAGGCTGTATCGTAGCCCCGCTGCCGATCCAGATCCAGGCGTAGGCGCCGTTGATCTGACCGAAGAAACGACAGGCGATCAGTGCTGCCATGATGCCAAAATAAAAGACCCAGGCTAAGAATAAACGGATATTCTGGGCGGGGAAATTCATCAGAAAGAAATATGCGACAAGGCCTGCCGCACCATAGATGAGCTGTCTGGTGATGACTCCTGTCAGATAGGAAGCATCTCCGGCGCTGTTGCCCATCTCGGCTGAAGCGATCATCAGAGAACCGAATACCAGCAAAGCCAGTGCCGCAAAAGCGATACGTTTATCACCAAAGGATATTTTCCCTCTCTTGGACATAAAATCATTTTATCACAACAATTGTGGTATTATAATAATGCTATGCTGATAAACAACGACACAATAATCAAAGATGATGATCCACTGATCAGAAGAAAATCTGCTGATGTCGCTTTGCCTTTGTCCGATGAAGACAGAGAGATCCTGATGCAGATGCTCAAATATGTAGACGATTCCACGAACGAAGAGATCGCGAAGAAAGAGAATCTGAGACCGGCAGTCGGCATCAGCGCCATACAGATCGGCATCCCCAAGAAGATGACTGCCATCATCATCAAAGACGAGGAAGGAAACAAGACCTGCGAATACGCGCTCGTCAACCCCAAGATCGTATCCAATTCCGTTGAAAAGGCATGTCTGGCAGCTGGTGAAGGCTGTCTTTCCGTCGTTGAGGAACATGAAGGTCTGGTCTATCGGTCCGCAAGAGTCAAAGTCAAAGCCTACGATGCTTTACAAAATAAAGAGATCCTGATCAAAGCCGAAGGATACCTCGCCATCGTCCTTCAGCATGAACTCGATCACTTCAAAGGGATCCTTTTCTACGACCATATCAACACAGCAGATCCATTCTATACGCAGCCTGATACACTGGTTATTGATTAAATCGGCTCTTTCGTTTAGAATATTTACATACTAAACAGAACAAAACATATCATTCATATATGTAAGCATATGGAGGTTAAATGAACAATTTCACTACGCATTTTAGTCCGGGCGAATACAGTTCTTCGCGTGCCTACAGCGGTGCGAATTATGACCCGAAGAACGATACTCTGGTCTATGCCCTCGGTGGACTCGGTGAAGTCGGCAAAAACATGTACTGTTTTGAACACGACGATGAGATCATCGTCATCGATGCCGGTGTCAAGTTTCCTGACGATGAACTGCTGGGTGTCGACTATGTCATCCCGGATTACACACATCTCATAAAGAATAAAGACAAAGTCAAGGCTCTGATCATCACCCATGGCCATGAAGATCATATCGGCGGCATCCCGTTCCTGCTTTTAGCCTGCCCGATCAAAAAGATCTATGCACCGCGTTTTGCCAAGGCACTGATCGAAAAGAAACTATCTGAAAGAAGAAGACTTGCCAATACGCAAGTCATCGAAATAGACTGCGATTCTTCGGTACAGACCGATCATTTCCGTATCGGGTTCTTCAATACCGTTCACTCGATACCGGACTCCCTCGGCGTCCTGATCAACACACCAAACGGCAGGATCGTCGAGACCGGCGACTTCAAGTTCGACCTGACACCGGTCGGACAGAACTCCGACTATCAGAAGATGGCCTATATCGGCGCAGCCGGTGTCACTCTGCTGATGTCTGATTCGACCAACGCCGAAGTGGATGGCTTCTCGATCTCAGAGAAACAGGTCGCAGCAGCGATCAATGACATCATGCGCAAGACGAGCGGCAGGATCCTGATCTCTACCTTCGCATCCAATGTCAATCGTCTGGCACAGATCATCAAAGCGGCACAGAAATGCGGACGCAAAGTCGTCGTATTCGGACGATCCATGGAAAATGTCGTTGAGATCGGACAGCAGATGAAAACGATCGATGTTCCAGAGGATACCTTCCTCTCGCCGGAACTGGTCAACCAGTATCCGCCGGAGAAACTATGTATCATATGTACCGGTTCACAGGGTGAAGCTCTGGCAGCCCTCAGCAGGATCGCCAACGGATCCCACAAATACGTCAAGATCATTCCGGGAGATACCGTCATCTTCTCCTCAAGTGCGATCCCCGGTAATGCCCTCAATATCGGCGGAATCGTCAATCAGCTGATGCGCAACGGTGCAAGAGTCCTTGAAAACAAAGCCCTGTCCTCGCTTCATACGACAGGACATGCCTCCAAAGAGGAACAGAAACTGATGCTGCAACTGATCAAACCGAAGTACTTCATGCCCATGCATGGCGAATACAAGATGCTGAAGCTGCATGCGGATTCCGCAGTCGAGACAGGGATCCCGAAAGAAAACTGCTTCATCTGCGCCAACGGCGACGCGCTGGTCTTGCATGAGGGAGAAGTCTATCGTTCCAACACCAGGATACAGACCGATGCGATCTATGTCGACGGCAACGATATCTCCGGACTTTCGACTTCTGTTCTCAAAGACCGTAAGATCCTCGCCGACAACGGACTGGTCGCAGTCGTCGTCTGCATCGATTCCCGAAGCAACAAGATCCTGTGCAAACCAGGCATCGTATCCAGAGGCTTCGTCTATCTCAAGGAATCACAGACCATGATCAGGGAAGCGGAATCCCTGGTCTATGAAGCGCTTCGAAACGCGATGCGTCAGAAGGTCACTTTCGGAGATCTGAAGAACTGCATCAAGAACACTCTGGAACCATTCCTTTACGAAAAGACCAACCGCAACCCGATCGTGATCCCGGTCATCCTGAATCACGTCGATGCGCTCAAGAAAGACTGACAAGCATAATAAAAGCCGCGATCCTGTACAGGACCGCGGCTGTTTTTCTATTTAGACCAGTCTGTCAAAGAGCCTGTAGAAAGCTTTGCGGCTGCTTCTAGGCATCGAGACACATTCCTCGATAGGCATGGAAACGATCTCGTTGTTCCTGATGCCGACACAGTGTCCGCCTATACCGGCGACCAGCAGTTCAACAGCTTTGGCGCCCATCCTTGAAGCCAGGACTCTGTCTGAAGGGCTGGGCGATCCGCCTCTTTGAATGTGGCCCAGGATCGTGGCTCTTCCGGCAAAACCGGTGACGCGGGAGATCTTGTCAGCCAGTGATTTGACATCGCACACTTTCTCTGAAACGATGACGATCGCGTGATTCTTGCCCTGATTCTCCAGATATCTGAGTTTTTCCAATACGGCTTCTTCATCGTATCCGGTCTCCGGTGTGATCAGGATCTCAGCACCGCAGGAGATGCCGGAATAAATGGCCAGGTCACCGCAGCGGTTGCCCATGACTTCGACGACCGAGCAGCGGTGATGGGAATTGGATGTATCTCTGAGCTTATCGACGCATTCGACGACCGTATTCAAAGCCGTATCGAAGCCGATCGTATAATCGGTCCCTTCGATATCGTTATCGATGGTGCCCGGTAAAGCGATGCAATTCACACCATGTCTGGTCAACGCATCCGCGCCGCGGTATGTGCCATCTCCGCCGATCACGACCACCGCATCGATGTTGTTCTCTTTCAGCTTGTTGACGCCTTTCATCAGGACTTCTTCATCCTTGAATTCCGGCAGTCTTGCTGAGCCAAGGATCGTACCGCCTCTGGCGATCGTCTCGGAAACGGAATGCTTGTTGAAAGGTTCATAAAGCCCCTCGACCAGCCCCTTGTATCCATCGTGGATACCGACTACTTCGATCCCGTTAGCTAAAGCTGTTCTGGTGACGGCCCTGATAGCCGCATTCATACCAGGCGAATCTCCGCCTGAAGTCAATACGCCGATCTTTCTCAACATGATCATCCCCTCCTCATATTTTGACCTGATAATACGAAATTATCACTGAGTATATCTATTCTTTCCAGAAGTCTTCTGGCATTCATCAGATTCGATTTTTCCTTGCGGTCATACTGATAGTGTTTCAGCAGTTCCTCTTTGTTCAGATTGGAAGTGAACATCGTGATCAGAGAATTCTCCATCCTGTGATCCAGGATCCTGAAGAGGATATCGTCTCTTACAAATTCTGACACCGTCTCAGAACCGATATCATCCAGGAAGAGATACCCGGCGTTTTTCAGGATCGAGATATTGCGGTCGATCATCTCTGACGCCGTGCCGAAATAAGATTTCATCTCATTGAAGAAATTGGAGACCTTGACAAAAGCGACCTTCTTGCCTTTCTTGACCAGAGAGTTGGCAAGAGCCGTGCACAGATAAGTCTTGCCGACACCCAGATCTCCGCAGATGTAGAGACCTCTGTCGCTCTTTTCATAAAGGATGGCTGCCAGTGCGAGATAGAGCTGCTTCTGCTCCGGAGCATATCGGACGTTGTTCAGATCGAGATCTGCCAGATTCTTTGCCACATCGCAATACATATATCTGTCTAAAACCGACTGCGAACTCCGCGCTTTCAAAGCGAAGTCACAGTATTCGATCTCCTCGATCAGTGCGCCGTCATTGGACAGACACAGTCTCTCACCGACCGAAGGCTGACTGCACTGGGCCAATCCCTGACATCCTTCGCATTTTTTACGCGAAGAAAGCACTCTTAAAAATGTGCCCAGATGCTCCTGCACGAATGATTCATCTTCAGCAAACCGTGAAAGGTATGCGTCTTCTCTGATCATCTCGGTCTTCGTCATTTCTTGCCCATCAGTTTAAGCAGTTCCTCTTCCTGAGAAGCGGACATCATCTTATTGCCGCTGTCGTCATAGACAGGAAGCTTATCTTCATCTTTATTCTTATTATACGGTCTCGAAAGCCTCTGCAGTGCATCTTTTGATGTCCTGACATCATTGCGGTGCAGATCAGAAGCGATCGGATAGAGGTAATTCTCGATCAAACGGTTATCGCAGTTCTTCAATCCATGTGCCAGCAGGACGTTGATGACCGGTGGAACCAGGTGATACTTGTTGGCCAGATTGTATATGATCTTCTTATCATAATCCGTCACTTCCTTGCCCTCTTGCATAGACATCAGGAAGCTCACGCATGGAACGTCATACCTGTCGCCTTCAACGGCCTTGTAATCACTTTTGGCCCTCATGCAAAGATAACGCAGTTCTTTCAGATCGAATTCGTTGGAATCGATGCTTGCCACACGCGGCAGGAAAGTCCGCATCTTGTCATAAGAAATGTTGTAAAGATCAGCCAGAACGGCCATCTCTTTCAGATTTTCTCTGGTCCTGAAACGCATCGGAAGAAGGTTGGTCGAAATATCTTTCAGGAAGACATTGACATCAAAAAGCGTATTGAATTCGAAAGTCTGTTCATTGCTTCTCTTGAGATAGGATTCATCATCGGCTTTCCAGTTCCTGAGCGAATCAAGGGATAAAGTCTGAGAAACATCTTCAAAACCGCTGTGATCGCTTTCGACCTGGATGTCAGCGATCAGATCCTGGTAGTGTTCCCCAGAAGTCTTAAGTATAAAATCTCTGACCAGGATATCATCTTTGATGAACTGTCTGATCTCCATCGGATTATGGAAGACGAAGATATAACGGTTCTCCTGTCTAAGGGTCTTGAGCAGCCTGTATTCGTTCAGTTTCAGGCAATAGAATTCAAAATCATCGATGGAAAGATTCAGTGAGATCAGAAGTTCATTGATCTCGCGAAAGCCGATACTGCTGCCCCTGAGGACCATGTATTCATACATCGCCAGAGCATCATTTCCGATCAATGGTCCATAGAAAAAAACCAGAGAGCGTAATCTCTCTGCTGATATCTCGGCATTGATCTCTGCTTTATAAAAATCTTTTCCTAACATTTCAATTCATTGAGCCATTCATCTATGAGCTGATAAAGGTCATTCAGACTACCATTATTATAAATGATTTTATCTGCTCTTTTGGCTTTTTCCTCTACGCTCATCTGATCATTCAGACGTTCCATCGCCTCTTTCGCACTGAGGCCTCTTTCCTGAAGTCTTTCGATCAGAAGATCATAGTCTGTCACAACCAGAAGGTTGTGATCGAAATAGACATCCCAATCAACTTCAAAAAGAAGCGGGACCTCCGCAAACAAAGGGTCATCCTCTCTTTCAAAAAGTCTCTTCAGGATCAGAGGATGCATGATCCCCTCCAGCTCTTTTCTGGCCTCCTCGTCGTTGAAGACCACCGAAGCGAGCTTCTTCTTGTTCAGCTCTTGCGCATCAAAGCAGTCGGGAAAGGCCTCTTTGATACGCAGATAGCCTTCCTGGTCCTTCTCCAGCAGTTTCCGGTTCTCATAGTCGCAGTCAAAAACATCATAGCCCTTAGAAGCCAGATACTGACAGACCATGCTTTTGCCCGAACCGATCGAGCCCGTGATCGCGATCTTCATCTTTTCTGACAGACCTCACAATAATAGGTACCGCGTCCACCCACTCTGATCTTCCTGATCTTCGATGAACAGACCGGACAGACTTCCATCGCATGGGCACGCAGCGACATCTGAAAACGCCCTGTCACACCCAGTGAAGAAGTATAGGAACGGATCGTCGTTCCTCCCGCTTCTATCGCCGCATTCAGAATGAGACGGGTCTTGTCGATCAGGTTCCTTATCTCGTCATCAGAAAGATCATTCGCTTTGCGTTTCGGATTCACGCCGATGGCAAAAAGGATCTCGTCGGCATAGATGTTGCCGATACCGGCAACGAAACTCTGATCCAGAAGGACTTCCTTGATCGGGATCCTCTTCTTATTCAGATAGTCACGGCAGTATGGCAAAGAAAACGCATCCCAGAAAGGTTCAGGTCCCAGATCCCTGAACTGTTTATAATCCTCTTCTTTCTTCATCAGTTCCATCCTTCCGAACTTACGGACATCGTTATAGCGAAGCTGCCTTCCGTCTTCAAGATCAAAGATCACATGATCGTGTTTGTTGAGCGGAACACCATCATCGAGGATGAAATATTTGCCTTCCATCCTGAGATGAGAGACCAACGTCACATCATCCATTTCAAAAAGCAGATATTTTCCTCTTCTTTTGAAATCACGGAAGTGCTGGCCGATCAGAGTTTTCTTAAAAACATCCTCGTCTTCATCGATGATCTTCTTGCAAAGGATGGAGATATCTTTTATTTGCGCATCCCTGATCTGATACGCCAGTGTATCAAGGACGGTTTGAACTTCAGGAAGTTCCGGCATTACTTGGCCTCATACCAGTCCTTGCCGATCGCCAAAGAACAGTCAAGTCTTGTCTTCATATGATATGCGTTCATCATGATCTCGGGGATCATTTCCTTCATTCTTTCAACTTCATCCTCAGGAACATCAAAAATGAGTTCATCATGGACCTGAAGGATCAGTTTGGCCTTCATCTTCTCCTCTTTAAGCTTAGCAGCGGCTCTGACCATGGCGATCTTGATCAGGTCGGCAGCAGATCCCTGTATGCCGGCGTTCATCGCCGCTCTCTTGCCGAATTCCCTCATCATGTAGTTGCGGTCGTTGATCTCATTGATATAGCGGCGCCTGTTGAGCATCGTCTTGACATAACCGTTCTTCTGACAGAAATCGACCTGCGCATCCAGATACTCTCTGATCTTCGGGTACGTCAGAAAATAATCATCGATGAATTTGCGTGCATCTTTGAAAGAAAGCTGCGTCTGATTGGCCAGACCAAAATCGGAGATCCCATAGACCACGCCAAAATTGACAGCTTTGGCATGTCTTCTGACAAGATCGGTCACTTCTTCCCTTTTCAATCCAAATACATCCATTGCCGTCTTGGTATGGATATCGATACCGCTGTTGAAGGCATCGATCATCTTCTCTTCGTCAGCCAAAGAAGACAGCACTCTCAATTCGACCTGAGAATAGTCAGAACTGATCAGCACGTTGCCTTTCGAAGGCTTGAAAGCCTTGCGGATCTCTTTGCCGTCTTCGTCACGTACCGAGATGTTCTGCAGATTCGGATCATAGCTGGACAGTCTGCCCGTCTGCGTGATCATCTGCGAAAAGATCGTGTGGATCTTTCCATCAGGACCGATATACTTCTTCAACCCTTCCGCATACGTCGAATACAATTTCGTGAACTTGCGATATTCCAGGACGTCCGATACGACCGGATGATAATCGATGAGCTTATTCAAAACTTCAGCATTGGTGGAACCCTTTTTCAGATCCGGAAGATCCAGCTCATCATAAAGGACCTGTGCAAGCTGTTTTGTCGAAGCGATATTGAATTCATGTCCAATGGAATCGTAGATCCTTCTTTCAAGGACATCGATCTTCTCCTTTGTCTGCGATGCGATCTCATCCAGTTCTTTCTCATCACAATAGACGCCTTCTTTTTCCATTTCATAAAGGACATCGACCAAAGGAAGTTCGATATCTTCATAGAGATCTTTCATCTGCTTTTCTTCGAGCTCTTTCAGGACCTTTGGATAGATCCTGATCAGTTCAGCGGCGACATCGCTGCCATAGATGGCAATGTTCTCTTCAGACACTTCCAGAGGCTTTTTCTCCGTTCCAAAAAGCTCTTTGAGTTCTTTGACCTGACCGCCTCCATAATTCATGATGATGGCAGAAAGATCGGAATTGTAGTTGTTTGAAAGGAAGCACATGAGAAAGATGTCATCGGTATTTTTGCCGATACTGATGCCGTTGTGATCCAAGGCATGTCTGATGGCTTTCAGATCGAACACGATCTTCTTGCGATCGGAATCCAGATACGCCAGTGCTTCCTCGTCCTTTTTCAGATCATCCAGACTGATATATTCCTGTTCACCGTTTCTGGCGAAACAGGCACCGTAGATCTTTCTCTCATAGTAGGAGAATTCATCGGAAACAAAGAAGATCAGTGCCTCATCCAGAAGCGATGCCGAGATCTGTTTTACGATCTGAGCTTTCTTTTCTTCCTCCCTCTCAGGCTCTTCGATCTTCCTGATCAGAGAATACATCTCATACTTTTCAAAGAAATCATTCCTCGTTTTTTCATTGATGTGCAGTTTCAGATCATCGAGATCCCCTTCGATATCGACATCGGTCTTGATCGTGGCCAGCTGTTTGGAAATGAAACAGGATTCCTTGTCCCTGATCAGCTTTTCCTTCAGTTTTCCTTTGATCTCATCGATATGTTCATAGATCCCTTCACAGGTATCATAATCGTTCAGCAGCCTGACAGCTGTCTTGTCGCCAACGCCCTCAACACCTTTGATGTTGTCTGATTTATCACCGGCAAGGCCCTTGTAATCGATGATCTGGTAAGGCTTGAGCCCGTATTCATCTTTCAAAGCCGCCTCATCCATCTTTGCGATATCCGACATGCCCTTGCGCATGACATAAACGCTGGTCGTATCATCGATCAGCTGCAGCATGTCTCTGTCCGAAGACAGGATACAAGTTTCAATATTGTACTTTTTAGCAAGAGAACCGATGATGTCGTCCGCTTCGATCGAATCGAATTCAAAATAAGGCAGATCATAAGCCTCCAGCATCTCTCTGACAAGCTGAAACTGAGGGACCAGTTCTTCCGGTGTCTCGCGTCTTCCTGCCTTGTAATCCGGAACCAGATCATGACGGAAAGTATGCTTGCCTTTGTCAAAAGCTACCGCACAGTAATCAGGAGCGATCGTCTTGATCGCCTTGTTGATCATATTCGCAAAAGCGTATACAGCATTCGTGTATACGCCCTTTGAAGTCTTCATCATATTCCCGTAATAAGTCGCATAGAAAGCTCTAAACAGGACTGAGTTTCCATCTATGAGTAACAGCTTCATCTATTCACCTTCCGTTTGGATCTCCTGGATCTCATTATATGTGCCGCTGCCGCTGCTGTTGGAAGCAGCAATGCTTTCAAGAACGCTCAGATTCTCATACATAAGCGACAGATAGTCTTTTCCGGATTCGATCTGCGCATTGCTCAAAGAAGAGATGTTGTGCATCGTGATCCTCTTGAGCCCAAGCTCCTCTTCCAGACGGACCATCAGATTCAGCATCTCATCCGTCATGTTCGACTCATACACGATGAAACGCACGTCATCGTTTCTGATCCTGTTCTTGATCGCCTCAAGCTGCGCCTCGCTTGGCAAAGCTCCATATTTGGACAGACAGACCGGATAGACCTGAAAACCGAAGTCCTTCTGCCAGCAGCCGAAAGACCCGGTCATGGAGACGAACTTGATGTTCTTATTTTCCTTGACGAGCCTTGTCGCCAGTGCCTGATAGGATGCATCCAGAGCGATCAGATCATCCGCCACCTGCTTGTAGTTCTCTGTAAAGTAGGAAGACTGCTCGACATAGTTGTTGGAAAGATACTCATAGACATCCTTTGCCATACAATACATGCCGCTTGGAGAAAGCCAGATGAACGGATCCAGATCGTACGTATCCAGATCGGCAAAGACATCGCCTTCATAGTATGGCCCTTCCACATAGGATACAGAACCATTGACGATGACCGGCATATATCTCTTGTATTCATAAAGACAGTTCAGAACGGAAAGATCGCCTGCTGAGAGGTCGATACCCAGTTCCTTTATCTTGTCGGAATACAGGTCCATATAAGGTTCCAGATCGCCGATATGGAAAAGGACGGAAGAATCTTTCACCACTTCTTCGTAGTCATCCACCAGATTGGCGCACTGGACCAGCGTGCGGTTCTGGATCGAGACCGCCTCGATCCTGTTTCCGCCTATCCTGTTCAATAGATAGCCGATCGGATAGATCGTATATGCTGTAAAACGCTTGCTGGAAGTGCAGCCGCTCACAAGCAGTAGCACTAGCAGGACAGCGACCACTTTCTTAATCAATTTCATACTCACTCATTATACCTTATCGATCTGATATTTCGCATAGTAGATCGGCTTACCCTCGGCTGTAAATTTCGCCTGATACGCCGTCATCGGCTCACCTTGCGCATGATAATCTCTGCTGACATCAAGAAGTCTGAACTCAGAAGCCTCGAAATATGTCAGGGAGTCATCATAGAAGCCTTCATTATCTGTCTTCAGGACCAGGATGCCCTGATCCTTCAGGACCTTGGCATAGCTTTTCAGGAAAGGCGGATATGTGAGTCTTCTCTTGTGATTGCGCTTCTTGGGCCAGGGATCCGAAAAATGAAGATAGATCAGGTCGAGACTGTTCTCTTCGCAGAGTTCCTCGATGTTCATCGCATCCGCCAGGATCACTTTGAAGTTGTTCAACGCAAGATCCCGGGCTTTTCTGATCGCCCTGGCAACACAGGTCTCTTCCCTTTCGAGTCCCACATAGAAGATCTCAGGGTGCAGAGCTGCTGACTGTGTGATGAAATCGCCCATTCCCATGCCGATCTCGATATACAGCGGCTTCTCGGTCCTGAATCCGTTCAGGTCTTCGATCAGATATTCTTTCTCATTTTCAAGAAATGAAGGCACCCATTTCTTTTTCCTCATTCGCATATTTCTATTATAATACTATGTAGGTCGAGAACCTGAAAAAAGGAGCATCTCATGAACAAAGAAAGAATCACAAATGTCCTCAGCAGACTTGAAAACGCCGATGCCGTTCTGGTGTCCGATCCGATGGCGATCAGATACCTGTGCGGTGAGATGATCTATCCCGGTGAAAGATTCCTGGGCCTGCTGCTCAAGCACGGGCAGGATCCTGTCC
>JAEEGF010949498.1_pt1 | contig 34837 bp, 34 predicted proteins | sample 9134171 | NCBI WGS metagenome assembly JAEEGF01 (sample SAMN16246542, study PRJNA631951) | gut metagenome | biome: gut microbiome; feature: rumen; material: AP-attached | host: Bos | place: Iran: Karaj | collected 2018-10
TTGGTAGTCGCCGATGAGGGCAACCGTCAAGTCCTTACGGTCGGCATATTGCAGGTAGACCTCTTTGGCTGCGGATGTGGCTTCGGGTAGCATTTTATCACGCTGGCATGCAACCAACAATAGCAGTATTAATGGGAGTATTATTCGTTTCATTGTATAATGTCTTTAAAGTTTTGTAATGTTCCATCAGGCGTGCAGCCGTTGTTGCAGGCAAAGTAGATATGTTCTCCGTCAATATCTATTGAGGCAATTTCACTTGCTGTATTGCTCTTGTTAATGAGGATTGCCGTCGGAATGATGATAGCGGCAATGATTGCGGCAGCTGGCCATATTCTGCGCTTTGAGGATGTTGAAGTTGGCTCGTTAGGGGTGGTGTTCCAAATGACGCTACGAATCTCCTTGTCTAGTTCCGCCTCGCTGTATGGACAGCGGGAGTTTTTCATCTCGACACTGTATGCTTTCAGTTGTTGATTAAAATCTCGCATAGTATTATTGGTTGTATTGTTTACGTAATTTGCGCAATGCGCGTGTCAGCCTCATGCTCACAGCCCCAATAGTGAGACCTGTGATCTTGGCTATCTCGGCGTACTTGAACCCTTGTGCATGAGCCTTAATAATTGTGCGGTCAGGTTCAGTTATAGCCTCAATCATCTCGACTAAGTCACGATAGTCCTCGTCGTTATATGACGGTTCATAATAATCGACTGATGGAGCAATAGGTTGGTTCCCAATCTTCCTCGTTAATGAAATCATCGTATTGGTTGCCACGCGAAAAATCCAAGTGCGTTCCGAACTGCGTTCGTCGAAACTCCCAAAGCCTAGCCATAAATCGCAGAGTACTTCGTGAAATGCGTCCTCTGTGGTCCAAGCCGCGCTTAGTTGATAACTCTTGCAGATGCTCCAAATCAAGTCGCGATTGCGGTGTATGAGTTCCTTGAATGTTCTTTCGTCCAGTTCCATATAGTAAAAAACGGTTGAGACTTTGTTTTATTACGCCTTATTAGACGCAGTGACAAGCCAAATCACAACATGAGAGATTATTTTTTTTTATTAGGATTGGTTCTCAGATTGATGTGACAAAAAAAAGCAGAGGCATCGCCCCTGCTTTTCTCATTGCATATTGCATTATGTTCTATATTACTTGGGATACCCGTCGGGATTCTGGCGTTGCCAATTCCAGCTGTCTCGCACCATCTCGTTAATACCGAATTGGGCTTTCCAGCCTAGCTCTTTCTCAGCCTTGGCGGGATTGCTGTAGCAGGTGGCTATGTCACCTGCACGGCGGGGTTTGATAGAGTAGGGGACAGGCACGCCGTTCACCTTCTCGAACGCCTTCACCATGTCAAGCACGCTGTAGCCGTGTCCTGTACCTAAGTTGTAAATACCTAAGCCGCATTTACGCTCAATGGCCTTGAGGGCGCAAACGTGACCATTGGCTAGGTCGACGACATGGATATAGTCTCGCACACCTGTGCCGTCGGGGGTGGGGTAGTCGTTGCCGAACACGCCCAGTTCCGCACGCTTGCCCACTGCCACTTGGGTGATATAGGGCATAAGGTTGTTGGGAATGCCGTTAGGGTTCTCGCCGATGTTACCGCTGGGGTGTGCGCCCACGGGGTTGAAATAGCGCAGCAACACCACGTTCCATTCGGGGTCGGCCTTTTGGATGTCCATCAGCACCTGCTCGAGCATGCTCTTAGTCCAACCATAGGGGTTGGTGCACTGTCCTTTAGGGCATTGCTCGGTGATGGGTATCTCCACAGGGTCGCCGTAGACGGTGGCACTCGACGAGAAGATGATGTTCTTGCAGCCATGCTTGCGCATCACGTCGACGAGGGTGAGCGTGCCGCTGATGTTATTTTCGTAATACTCCCACGGCTTCTCCACGCTCTCGCCCACGGCCTTGAGGCCGGCAAAGTGGATGCAGGCATCGAGTTTGTGCTGTGCAAAGACCTTCTCTAAGCCTTCGCGGTCGCGGATGTCCGTTTGGTAGAAAGGTATCTCGTTGATGCCGACAATCTTCGCTACGCGGCGCAGAGACTCGGGATTGGAGTTACTGAGATTGTCTACCACCACGGCGGTATGCCCTGCCTTATAAAGTTCGATTAATGTATGGGAGCCGATGAAGCCAGCTCCTCCAGTGACTAAGATGTTCATTTTTATTATTTTCTGAATATGTCTACCCAACCTCCCATTGGGAATATGACCATAAGTAGGAATAGCAAACCGACAATGCAAGCACCTATCGAAACCACTATCTCGAATGTTTTAAACCAGCCGCTGGTCTTGCCCTCGCGTTTACGGTTTTCGTATTCCTTTGTCATATTGCTATGAAAAGTCCGACTAGTCGGACGGGTCTGACTAGTCGGACAAATTGTTAATACTCTCCTACCAAGCGAAGAGAGGACGGTTCTGCATCATCTCGTTGACCTGGCCGGTAATCTTGGCGCGTACGGCTTCGTCGGTCGGGTTGCAGAGGACGGTGTCGATCATGTCCACGATAACGGGCATGTCGGCCTCCTTCAGGCCACGTGTGGTGATGGCGGGCGTTCCGACGCGCAGACCGCTGGTCTTGAAAGCGCTGCGGCTGTCGAAGGGAACCATGTTCTTGTTCACCGTGATGTCGGCGGCAACCAGTGCGTTCTCGGCCTCCTTACCGGTCAGCTCGGGGAATTTGGTGCGCAGGTCGATGAGCATCAAGTGGTTGTCTGTGCCACCGCTGATGACCTTGTAGCCCTTGTTCACAAAGGCTTCGCACATCACCTTGGCGTTCTTCATCACCTGCTGGATGTACTGGTCGTAGCTGTCGGTCAGAGCCTCGCCGAAAGCAACAGCCTTGGCGGCGATGACGTGCTCCAGAGGACCACCCTGGGTGCCGGGGAACACGGCGCTGTCCAGCAGGGCGCTCATCTTCTTAATCTCACCCTTAGGAGTGGTCTTGCCCCAAGGATTGTCGAAGTCCTCACCCATGAGGATCATACCGCCGCGAGGTCCGCGGAGGGTCTTGTGGGTGGTGGTGGTGACGATGTGGCAATACTTCACGGCATTGTTCAGATAGCCCTTGGCGATGAGGCCGCTGGGGTGGCTGATGTCGCCCATGAGGATGGCACCAATCTTGTCAGCAATTTCGCGCATACGGGCCCAATCCCAGTCGCGGCTATAGGCCGAGCCTCCGCCGATAATCAGCTTGGGATGATGTTCGAGGGCCTTCTTCTCCATGTCCTCATAGTCGACCATGCCGGTCTCTTCCTTCACCTGGTACCCAACCACCTTGTAGTTGATGCCGCTGAAGTTGACGGGGCTGCCGTGCGAGAGGTGTCCGCCGTGGTTGAGGTCCATGCCCATGAAGGTGTCGCCGCTGTTGAGGCAGGCCAGAAACACGGCCATGTTGGCCTGTGCGCCGCTGTGGGGCTGCACGTTGGCCCAGCAGGCACCATAGAGCTTCTTGGCACGCTCGATAGCGATGGTCTCGCTCTGGTCGACAATCTGGCAACCGCCATAGTAACGTTTTCCGGGATAGCCCTCGGCATATTTGTTGGTCATGACGGAGCCCATGGCTTCCATCACCTGGTCGCTAACAAAGTTTTCAGAGGCAATCAGTTCGATGCCTTTGGTCTGACGTTCTCTCTCCTTCTGGATGAGATCGAAAATAGCGGTATCTCTTTGCATAGTGTTTTTAATTGTATTAATTATAAATTTGTATTCTGTGTAAAATTTGTGGGTACAAAACATCGCCTCACACTTCTTGGAGATGTGAGGCGTGTTATTTTCAGTTTGTCATTTAGAAACCGATATGTCCTATCTGTCCGCCGTAGTGGTACTGACCACCCCAAGCTAAAGGACTGATATAGAAGATATGACGATGGTTCCTAGGAACGGTAGGACGGTCGTTGCGAGGGTTGCTGGGATGGAAACGGCAGTGTTCATCTTCGCACCAAAGGGTTGCAGGATCATGAGTAGCAGGGCCATAGACATGAACATGGATGGCATTGCCACTGGCATCAGGAGTAATAATAGTGTTACACCAAGGGCAGGTGTAGGAATCGTATGAACCCGTTTTCATACCGAGCGATTCAGGAGTCACAACATGCGAGGGCATGTTCATGCTGTCGTAGTCGACATCCTCTTTGTTGCACGAGGTGAAGCTCATTGCAGCAACGAAAAGGGTCACGGCAACCAAACTTGACAAGAAAAATGTTTTCTTTTTCATTTTTGTGATAATTGTTTGTGTTTTTTATTCTATTTTATTTCTATGCTAATTTATTATGCCAATGATACTTGCAGGCATATTATATGCCTCGCCGCATATCATTTTCATAGTGCAAAAGTACACATTTTTTTTTACATACAAAATTTTTTCATTCTTTTTTATCAACAAAGTTATTAAACGTCATGTTTCCTAACCCCCCAATTCTCAATATTTATACCTCTTGCCGAGCAGGTTCATCTGGAAACAGAATCCGACATTAAGATTATTGAAGTCGAAATCTTTTATGCTCGCCTGTAGGAACAGGTGCCGGAACAGCAGTGCGTCTATGCCCACCTGCACCTCGTTGCCCGTCCATTCCACCACAGCCCGCGCCTGCGGGAAGAACGAGGGGCGGAAGGTCACGCCGCCCACCACACCGTTCCATTTGGCGTTGTAGTCGCGGGTGTAGTGGCGGTAGGCCAGCGTCAGCCCTAGCACGTTGCCCGCGAGGTCGAAATGCTTGGTGGTGGCCATGTAGTAGTTTTGGAAATAGAGCTGCACGTTCTCGTTGCTGCTTGTGATGGCGGAGGCGATGCTGCTGCCCACGTCGTTGCAGCCGACGGCCACGGCAGGCCAGTACTTGCCTTCTTGCAGCGGGCGCAGCTTGATGGAGAAATTACGGTCCTTGCGTTTGTACACGGGTTCTCCTTGCACCATGTCCATGCGCCCGGTGCACACGTAGCTCAGCTCCACCCAGCTGTATGGCGTGAGACTCAGGTAGTAGTCGTAGGTGTGGTATTTCTCTTCCATGTAGAGGAATCCCACGTCGGGCAGCATGCTCTTGTTCAGGTTGTGCAGGCCGATGCAGGCGTCGCCCTCGTGGCGCATCTCGGCCGAAGGGACGTGCAGCAGGCCCGAAATGCCCGTATACTGTTGTGCCCGCCCGGCCAGGGGCATCACGACGAGCATCAGGATGATGGTTCTATATATATGTCTCATTGCTATTATTCTTTTGGTGTGATAATAAAGTCTGGCTCCATCGTGTGGCTGCCCCATTCCAGTAGGTCGCGGCTGAACCACCCGTCGCGCATGTTCTCTTCGGGGTCGGTGTTGTACATACGGTTGGTCCATTGGTGGACGTTGACGGAGTATGGCAGCGTGTAGTTCGATGCCGGGCGGATGTTTACCGTGCGCTGCTTGCGATGGTAGGGCGGCAGCATGACCACTACCTTGAAGCCGCCGTCGTATCGCTCTATGTTGGTGGCCCCCTTGTTGTTCCAGTTGGCGTAGAGCGACACCGACGAGTGCCTGAAATGGCGTATCACTTCCACCTCGGCACCCAGGTCGCCGTATATGTATGCGCCTACCACGCCCCTCAGTTGGGTGTTGGAGCCCGACAGGTATATGTCGCCGCCGACGGTGCCCGAAAAACGCTTCATGGGGCTGAATCCAATTCCCCCGTAGGTGACAAAGCGACCGGTGCAGCCTCCCTGGGCTTCAAGGGCAAACCAATTGGTCACAGGCAGGAACAGCTTCAGGTCCACGCCATAGCGCGAGCTGGAAAAGAATCCGGCACTGCCCTTGCAGTAGAGGTTGCCCAGCTTCAGCTCCTTGCTGACATCCAGCAGTCCGAAATGGAACCACCCCGGCTGGTAGTCGTAGTATACGTCATAGACGGGGTCTTTGAACTGGTTGATAATATCCACAAAAACCTGTCCGGCCACCTGCCAATGGTCGCCGAAATACCATTTGAATCCGGGCGTGACGTAGATGTATACGTCATACTGGCGGGTGAACGAAATGTCGCGGAGGTTGACTTCCACGCCCGAAAAGATGTCGACACTCATGTCCCGCTTCTGCGCTGTCGCCCTGTTGGTTGGAACTGCCAGCATGACGGCCATCACCAGCATCAGCAGCGGTGTCGTCCTAAGTCGTGTAAAGGTGTTCTGCATACTAATCATATTATAGTTTAATGTTTAAGCTGACGCAGCAAATTATTATCAACTTTCATTTTTCAACTTGCAAAGATACAACTTTTTTTCCACACTGCATGTTTTTTTTCGCATCGGGGTGCAAATTTCGTTTCCCCCTAGTGGCTCCCAGCAAACCTCTATCCATTGGCGGTGCATGTTAGGTCCTTCATCGCTATGGGAGCGATGAAGAGTCTTGTTATCGGTAAAAATCGGTAGAATGAGGTAGGAATCCGTACGAAGCGGAAGGAATCGGTAGGTGGTATCTTTTTTTTACAAGGGGTGGCGGAGCGGTGAGGCTTGGCGGCGGCGGGCGGTGTGGGAGAGCGGGCGGCGGGTTGGGTGTTAGGGCTGTAGGTTTTTTAGTGTCAGCTGTCCGTTTTCGTAAACGGCGTAGTTGCGGTGCAGCAGCCAGTCGCCGACGTTGACGTATGTGCAGCCGGGCAGGCAGTCGTCCTTGACGAGGGGGGTGTGGCGGTGGCCGAAGACGCAGTAGTCGAAGTGTTCTTTCTCAAGCCGTTGGCGACAATAGATGACGATGCCCTCGCGGTCGTCGCCTTGGTATTGGAAAATGTTGGGGTTCTTCTTGATGTGGCTGTTGCGGCTGTGGCGGCTCCAGCAGCGGGCGATGCCGAAGGTGAGGCCGGAGGGCAGGAGGGCGAAGAGGCGTTGGTTGAGGCGGCAGCGGAAGATGCGGCGGATGAGGTCGTAGCGGCGGTCGAGGTGACCCAGGCCGTCGCCGTGGCCGACGAGGAAGCGGCGGCCGTCGAATTCGATGGTGTCGGGTTCGTCGTGCATGGTGACGCCGAGTTCGTCCTTGAGATAGTCGAAGATCCACATGTCGTGATTGCCGATGAAGAAGTGGAGCCTGATGCCCGCATCGGCCAGTTCGGCCATCTTGCCCAGCAGGCGCACGTGGCCCTTGGGCACTACGTAGCGGTAGGTGAACCAGAAGTCGAACATGTCGCCGAGGAAGACCACCATGGCGGCATCCTGCTTCATCTGGTCGAGTAGCGCGCAGAGTTCCCGCTCGCGCTGGGGCGAGTCGTCTCCGGCACCGAGGTGGGTGTCGGTGAGGAAGTATAGCTTGCTATTGGGCATATTGGTAGCGGGTGCGCTCCACGGTGTTTTTGAAATGGAGGGTATGGGGGTTTTCGGGCAGGGTTTCTTGTAGGCCTTCGAGCACGGCTTCGTAGAATTCGAAACTGTCGGCGGGGTTGATGAGGGGGTGGTTGTTGAAGGGTTTGTAGAGGGCTATGAGTGTGGTGAGGGAGCCGAGGTTGTCTTCGATGAAGTGGACCACGTATTGCTGTTGCTCGGCGTAGGTGGCGGCGTAGATGGAGTCGGTGATGTCGTGTTCGTGGTCGAATTCGGCCTGTGTCATGTCGCCGTCGGCGAGGAGCTGGCGGTTCTTGGAGTCGGTGGCCACGATGTCTTTGAGCACTTCGGTGCCTTGGTTGGAGTAGTCCTGCAGTTGCCACAGGAGCTGCGATTCGCCGTAGCCTTCGATTTCGTAGCTGGTGGTGAGGGCGTTGTAGTCGCCGTGGAGCACTATCTTTTCGTCCATGTCGGGCAGCAGCACGATGTAGTCGGCATCGCTGACGTGGACATTGACGAAGGTCTTGTAGGGCATGGAGTAGCGATATTTGAAGTGCCCTTTGGAGTCGAGGCGGACGGAGTCGATGAAGATGCGCGACTCGGGCGACATTTCTTCGAGGTAGATGGTCTTGTTGGCACCGTTTTCGAGAGTGCCTTCGATGACTATTTCGTCCTTGTTGCCGCAGGAGGTGAGCAGCAGGATGAGGCTGAGGATGGAGATGGGGAGAATTTTTTTCATGGATGGAGGGGGTTCTGTTGTTGTAAAGACATGTCGAGGAGGGTGATGGCCGCCATTGCCTCGACGATGACGGGCAGGCGGGGGATGTGGCAGCTGTCGTGGCGGCCGTGGGGTGCGACGTGATGGAGGGTGCCGTCGCTGTCGCGACAGAGCATGCCGTCGGGCTGAGTGGGCGGGAGATGGAAGCCGACGTGGAAGACGATGGGCATGCCGTTGCTGATGCCGCCTTGGATGCCGCCGCAGTGGTTGGTGAGGGTGAGGGTGTCGTTGCTGCCGTGTTCGCGCCATTGGTCGGGGAAGGCCTGCTGCGAGAGGCGGAAGGCTTCGGGGGGGTCGCCCATGGCGAATGCCATGGCGGAGGGGATGGAGAGCATGGCGTAGGCGAGACGGGCGTTGAGGCGGTCGAAGATGGGGTCGCCGATGCCGGCGGGGACTCCCTCGATGGTGCAACTGATTTCGTGGTCGTGGTGGGTGGAGCGGAAGGTGATGCCTCGGTCGCGGAGTATCTGTTTGGCCAGCGCGCCTGCCACTACGCGTGCCGCCGTCTCGCGGCCGGAGGCGCGTCCGCCGCCGCGATGGTCGCGGATGCCAAATTTTCCGGCATAGGTGTAGTCGGCGTGGCCAGGGCGGCAGAGGTGGCGCAGGGGTTCGTAGTCTTCGGGTCGGCAGTTGCTATTCCTTATCATAAAGGATAGGGGGGTGCCGAGCGTGGCACCGTCCATCAGGCCGCTGAGCCATTCCACTTGGTCGGCCTCATGGCGCGGGGTGAGGCCTTGTTGTGTGCCGTCGTCGCCTTCGCGGCGGCGGCGCAGTTCGTTGTTGACGAATGCTTGGTCAACGACAATCCCGGCTGGGCACCCGTCGACGACACCGCCCACGGCCGCGCCGTGTGATTCGCCAAAGGTGGTCAGCCGGAATTGGTTGCCAAAGGTGTTCATTTTTGTGAAATATGGTGACTAGTGAATGGTGATTCGTGATTCGACAAATGGTTTGTCTATTCACTAATCACTTATATCACTTATTTTTGGATTACCTGTATGCCGTTGTTCTTAGGGGCCTGGTCGGGCAGGATGTCGAGCAGTTCGACCTCGAAGATGAGGGTGGAACCCGGAGGAATGCTACCCATGATCTGGTCGCCATAGGCAAGGTTGGAGGGAATGTAGAAGATGTATTTGGAGCCGATGTCCATCAGCTGCAGGCCTTCGGTCCAGCCGGGGATGACCTGGTTGAGGAAGAACTCGGCAGGTTGGCCACGGTCGACACTGCTGTCGAACACTTTGCCGTCGAGGAGTTTGCCGGTGTAGTGGACTCTCACCTTGTTGGTGGCGGTGGGTTTCTTGCCGCCTTTGCCCTTCTGGACAATCTTGTACTGCAGGCCGCTCTTGGTTTGGTATACCGACTTGTTGAGGGCGTTCTCTTCGAGGAATTTCTTGCCTGCGGCAATGTTCTCGTCTTTGCTGGCCATCAGTCTTTCCTGTTCTGCTTGCTGGCGTTTTTCATACTCTTGTTGGAAACGTTGGAGGAGGGGACGCATCATGGCGTCGTTCCATGTGTTCTGTCCTTTGTAGCAGTCAATCATCGACTGGCCGGCAGCCTCGCCGTTGATGCCGAGGTTGTCGCGGAGCCAGCTTTGGTAGATGTCCTTACCGATGGCGTAGGAGGCGGAGTCGTTGAAGTTCTTGAGCACGATGGGACGGTACATGTCGTTCATCTGCTGCTGTTTCTGATAGGCCTCGAGGGTTTCGTTGAGGGCTTTCTGCACGGATTCGTAGGCGTCGGCCTTCTGCTTGAGCATGTTGTAGTCGGCTTCGGACATGGTGGCCTTGCCGCGTTTGATGGTGACTTGCTGGGCACTCACGGCGGTGCCGAGGAGCAGGATGGTGAGGGTGAGAATGATTCGTTTCATTATAATAATAGATTTTTGATTTTCATTTTTAAACTCCAATCTTTCAATGCGTGATTGAAAGATTGGAGTTTTTTGTATAGGTTGCCGTCGATGCGACGGCTGGGGGTTGTTTTACTTGTATTCTTTGGGTGCAGTGCCGTCGAGGATTTCCTTGCCGCAGATGGCGAGGGCGAGCATTTCGTTTTCGCCCTTGTAGACCTTGACGGGGGCAATCCAGCTGATGCGGTCGGTGATCATCTGCATCCAGGGCTTGCTGTAGGCAATGCCGCCAGTGAGGAGGATGGCGTCGACCTTGCCGTTGACGACAGCGGCGAGACGGCTGATTTCGAGCGACACCTGGTAGCAGAAGGCATCGACGAGGAGCTGGCACTTGGCATCGCCTGCCAGGGCTTTCTTCTCCACCTCGTAGGCATCGTTGGTGCCGAGGTAGGCCACGAAGCCGCCTTCGGCGGTGACAATCTTCTTCAGCTGGGCTTCGGTGTACTTGCCGGAGCATGCCACCTCGATGAGTTTGCTGGCGTTGATGCTGCCGCAACGGGTGGGCGAGAAGGCACCGAGGCCGCAGAGGGCGCGGTTGACTTCGACGCAACGGCCGTGCTGGTGGATGCCGACGCTGACGCCGCCGCCCATGTGGGCGATGATGAGGTTGAGGTCCTCATAGTGCTTGCCGAGTTCGCGGGCGTAGAGCTTGGCGGTCATCTTTTGGTTGAGGCAGTGCCAGATGACACCTTCGTGGCTGGGGTCGAGGTCGAAGATGGGGTGGCCAGAAATCTTGGCATATTCGGGACGCTCGTCCACGATGCCGGGGTCGGCGATGTAGGCGCAGTCGAGACCAATCTCCTTGGCGATAGCGTCGCTGATGAGTGCGCCGAGGTTGCAGGCGTGCTTGCCCTGGATACCGGCGTGGCACTCTTCCTTCATCAGGTCGTTGACACGGTAGCAGCCGCTCTCGCAGGGGCGGGTGAGGCCGCCGCGACCCATGACGACGGCAATTTCGTCGGTGCCGACACCGTGGCGTTTCACCATGTCGAGGATAGCGTCTTTGCGGTAGTCGAACTGGTCGGCAACTTCGTGGAACTTCTGAATCTCCTCAATGGGGTGAGACAGGTTCTCGGTAAATATCTCAGTCTCGCCTTCGTAGATGGCAGCCTTGGTGGAGGTTGCACCGGGGTTGATGACTAGGGTGTATTTCTTAGTACTCATAATGATATGTTGTGTTTAATTAATTTCGTCGTCACAAATATTTGCAAAATTCGATTTGCAAAAATAGTAAAAATATTTGAATAATTGAATTTATTGTTGTTTTTTTAACAAAAAAGTGTGTAATCGCACTTAGATACTTTTCAATTTAGCTATACATGCCTGTTGCGTTTGAGGAGGAATGGGAGCAGCACCTGGTCGAAGCCCTGCTGGGTGTCGATAGGCTGGTAGTCGATGCGGTAGCGGATGGCGTGTTGTTTGATGTCGGCGGTTTGGCGGACCATTTGTTCGTGGTATTTTTCTGCCACCTCGGAGGGGAGCAGCTTGAGGTGCCGCCCGCTTTCCAAGTCGATGAATTCGGTGGGGCGGTTGGGGTAGTCGAAGTCGATTTCGTGGCCGTGGTGGAGGGTGTGGAAAAGGATTACCTCGTGCTTGCAGTGTCGCAGGTGTCGCAGGGCATCCATCATGGGGTCGTGGTCGTCGGGCTTGACGAGGGCATCGGTGAAGATGACAACGAGTGATCGCCGATGCAGCCGCTCGGCAGTGAGGTGGAGAGCCTCGGCGATATGGGTGGGGGAGGGGGATTGCAGTGCCTGCTTGGGTTCTTGGCGGAGTTCCTTTTCTAGTATTTCGAGCAGGTATTTCTGATGCACACGGCTGCTATGGGTGTCGGTCTGCAGGTCGATACCGTCGCTGAGCAGGGTCAGCCCGAAGGCATCGCGTTGTTTCAGCAATAGTTCGCTCAGCACGGCGGCGGCATAGCAGGCGAAGGTGATTTTGTTGGGATGCTCCAGATTGCCATGGTCCTCAATAGGCAGGAGCATCGAGCTGCTGTGGTCGATGACCAGTTGGCAGCGGAGGTTTGTCTCCTCCTCGAAGCGTTTAAGATAGAGCTTGTTGGTGCGGCCATAGAGTTTCCAGTCAATGTTGCGGGTCGACTCGCCAACGGTGTATTGGCGGTGCTCGGCAAATTCGACCGAAAAGCCGTGAAAGGGACTTCTATGCAGGCCAATGAGGAAACCTTCCACAATCTGGCGAGCAAAGAAGTCCAGCGAATTGTATTTCTCTAGTTCGAAAACCACGAAAGTTGATTATTGTAGGGGCAGACACTGGTGTCTGCCCGTGCTGAAAGTTTAAGGGTTAGGGGTTAGGAGTTAGAGGTTAGGGACGGCAGCAACTCTAACCTCTAACCTTTTCAATTTTCAACTTTCAATTTTCAATTTTACAGCAGTGCGTCAATTTTTTCGGTGAGGGTGCTTTTCTGTACGAGGCCTACGCTCTTGTCCTTGGGCTCGCCATTCTTGAAGAAGAGGACTGTGGGCACGTTGCGGATGCGGAACTGCGCGGCGATGGTGGAGCACTCTTCCACATCGGCCTTGCAGATGGCGGCTTTGCCTTCGTACTCGTTGGCAATCTCTTCGACGATGGGGGCGAGGGCCTTGCAGGGGCCGCACCAAGTGGCACCAAAATCAATCATAACGACGGGATTGTCGGCCAGCACTTGCTTGAAATTTTCTTCTGTGATGTTGATTTCCATGATGTATTGATTTTTTAAGTTGATAAACTTTGCGACTGCAAAAATACGTAAAAAAATCATTATGCAACTACCATTTCTATAAAAAAAATACTTATTTACAGCCTCTCCGCAGTTAATGTTTTTGCCGTCAATGGGTTGTAGCGGTAGAAAAAATGGCTGTTGATAATTTATGTATTATTAAGTTTTGCCATGAGAGTTTTTTTGCGTACTTTTGCAAGCTAAAACAGATAATACGAATAATTAGAAAGAACTATATATGAAACGCTTTTGCTATATAGGTGCGGTTTTGTTGCTCATGTGGCCCGCCACACTGAGGGCTCAGCACCATCCCAATCACGCCGAGGCTACCGACATGGCCGACCAGTTTGTGACCAATTACGACAGCCTCTTAAACAGCTATGTCATTAATAAATACGCTGCCTCCACGCGTCGACATCGAGCCAATATCAACACCGACTATGCCTTCGACCAGATTCCCGACAGCGTCATAGCGCGTCGATTGCACTCGCTGCATACGGTCATCCCTATGACCTTCAATGCCGAGGTGCGTTCCTATATACGCATGTATTTGAACCGTATGCGCGGTCGTTTGGACGTGATGCTCACCCTGTCGGAGTTTTATTATCCCATTTTCGAAGAGGCGTTGGCACGCTACGATGTGCCTGAGGAACTGAAGCACCTCACCATTGTCGAGTCGGCCATGAACCCCCTTGCCACCTCGCGTGTGGGTGCTGCGGGACTGTGGCAGTTTATGTACACCACCGGCAAGAACTACGGCTTGGAAGTCAATTCCATCATCGACGAGCGTCGCGACACATACAAGTCTTCCGATGCCGCCGCCCACTACATCCACGACCTCTACAACGTGTTCGGCGACTGGCACCTTGCCATCGCTGCCTACAACTGCGGCCCAGGCAATATCAACAAGGCCATTGCCCGGTCGGGCGGCAAACGCGATTTTTGGCAAATCTACCCCTACCTGCCCCGCGAGACTCGCGGCTATATCCCCGCCTTCATCGCTGCCACCTACATCATGAATTTTTATCCCGAACACGGTCTGCATCCCAAGCGCGTCACCATCCCCCTGCGTACCGACACTATTATGGTGGTGCGCAATATGCTTTTCACCTTCGTGAGCAAATACACGGGTGTGGAGATGGACGAGCTCCGCACGCTCAATCCGCAATACCGTATCGACATGATTCCTGGCGAAGGCAACTCTTATCCTTTGTGTATGCCCACCGACAAGATGAACGACCTGATACATTGGGCTGACACCATTTTCTTGGCTTCCGAGGATTCCCTCAGCCGCAGGACTGTCGCCGTCAAGCCTGCCGCCACCGACGACAACCGGCCTGCTGTCAGCTCTCGCAGCAGCCGCAAGCACTCGCAATCTTCATCCTACCACAAGGTGCGTCGGGGCGAGACCCTCTCTTCTATTGCTGCCAAGCACGGCACCACCATTTCTAAGATTAAAAAGCTCAACGGCCTTTGTTCCGACCGCATCCGCGAGGGACAACGACTGAAAGTAAAATAGTTGTTTGATTGTTGAAACGTTGTGCGGTAGCCACTTTCAACCCTAACCTTTAACCTAATAATTACAATTTTAATTATGAAAAAGATACTCCTCACCATTTGGAAAATCGTTAAGAACAAGTATGTGGCGGTGACGCTGGTCTTCCTCCTTTTCTTCTTCTTCTTGGGGGAGAACAACTTCCTTGTCACCCATCGGCTCAGCCGTGACGTGGCGGAGCTCAACAAGGAGATTAACTTGCTCGAAAACGCCATTAAACAGGATAGTGCCGAAGCGGTCTCGCTCATTGGCAACATCGAGGCCCTCGAGACGTATGGGCGCGAACACTACTACATGAAACGCGACAATGAGGACATCTACATTATCAAGGATTAGCATTGTCCTGCTCACACTGCTCCTCTTCACCTCCTGCGAGGCGGTGAAGAATTTTCTTTCACGCGATTTGGAAGAGGAGGACTACTCTGTCGGTGAGCTCTATGTCGACGAGTATGTTTCCGAGGTGCCATACGTGCCCACACCCACTGCCGAGGCCAAGGCCGCAGGTAGGGTGAACGCGCTGGGCATTGAGCGTGCCGCAGGCGACAACGAGCAGCTCTACGATGCCATCGAGGCGTGGATGGGAACCCCCTACAGATATGGCGGCACCACCAAGGAAGGGGTGGACTGCTCTGCCTTTGTGGGGCATATTGTCCGCGAGGTCTATCAGCGCCGGCTCCACCGCGTGGCAAACGACATGCAGCAGGATGTCACCCTCATCACTAAGAGCGAGCTGCGCGAGGGCGACATCGTCTTCTTCACCAATAGCAAGGGCCGCGTCTCGCACGTGGGCATCTACCTCAAGGACGGCCTCTTCGCCCATTCCTCCACCTCGCGCGGCGTCATCATCAGCCGCCTCGACGACAGCTATTGGAGCAAACATTTCTACAAAGGGGGACGCATAAACTAACGGAAGCCTGCCCTAAGGCAGGCTTCCGTTATGAATAAATAGGGGCTTGTTTGCCAGTGCTACTGGGCATCTTGGATTAGTCGGATATATCCATATCCCGTAGCATCATGGAAAATGATGTAGTTATCAGACCAAAGCACTTTCCCTGTTGTTGTGAAATATTCGGGATAGTAGTATGTACGAATTATGGTCGGGTCGTCCCAGTCCTCCATTTGCTCTTTCCTGCCGGGAAGGAAAATAGCACCTGCGGCTTCGAGCTGCCGCCACTGGTGCAGGGTGTACACGTTGTCCGTCCAGCTGTATGAGTCTGTATACATATACATGTTCGGAGCATTACTATTGTCGATGCTGCTGGCAGGGGTGAAGGTTATCCCGCTAGGCAGTACAAAGTTGTCGGGCAGTAGGATTATGCCACCTTGGTTGTTGACCGTGGCTAAGCCGCGCTTTTGATTAGCATTGGTGCGGGTAAACAGGATGTATCGCAACTCGGCGGCGGTAGGCGTGCGCCACAATCCGGCCTCGTTGCCCCCGTTGGCGATGGGATTGTACACCCCCCAGTCGTAGTTGGTGCCGGCCAAATTGTTCACCCCCTCTGGCGAACATGCGGATATCCAGCCGTTGAAGAAAGTGATGGTATTATTGTATCCGCTGGCTCCCCAACAATAATATTCTGCGTCGGTTACTACTTGGTATTGCTCATCGCGAAAAACCCACTCCCAGCCAGTGCACTCTTCTTCCCAATGGCTCCATTCGCCATCTTCAAACCAGTAACGTCTTGTAATTGGTTTAAGTCTTAGCACACCCTGCGAGAACCACACTTGGTCGCCATTACTGTTGACCGTGAACAGGCCGCCCTTTGCACCCACGGGCTTGAGAGCTATCTCGTTGCTGCCTAGTGATGGTGGTGTACTTGCTGCGCTCGACGGTGATGGAGCTGCCTTCCTTGGCGGTCAGCACGCTGGCGTTGCCGTCGTTGTCGTAGATTTTGAACTTAAGGGTGTCGTAGCTGCCAGCTGGCAGATAGATGAAGAAGTCGTGGCCAGAGGCGATGCTTTGTGCGGTGCATTCGAGGGTGGTGGTGTTGCTGCCCGACTCGTCGTTGCGATAAGTCAGCGTGGGATTCCCATGGTTGTAGGTGACATCGAATGTGCCGTTAATCACGCGGTCGGCGATGATGTCGATGCGGGAGACGCTGGTGCTGTTCTTCGTGAGGCTGAACTTCAGCACGCCGCAGAGGCATTTGAACGACAAACCGTTCGATTCGCTGATGGCATACATGGGGAGTCCGCGCAGGTTGCCGTCGGCACTGTTCTGCACGGCGGGGAGGGTGATGACATTGCTGTCCTCGGCAATGTCGGCAGGGTAGACTGCATGGTAGGTGCTGCTCTCTAGAACCTCGGTCCCGACGCTGTAGAAACCAGCCTGCAGGCCACCTTGGGTCGGAGTGGCCGAATAGAGATGGCCCTCGTTGTCCTCGGCATTGTTGCCGAAAATCTTGATTTGGTCGCCCGTGGTCCAGAAAAGCGAATTGCCGTTGAGCACGGTTTTCGTGTAGATGTCCGAACAGTCCTCCATGGTGGCAAAGAACCGCGCACCGCTAAGGTCTTTTTCCTTCTGGCAGGAGGCGATACACATGACCACCACTGCCAAAGCAAAGAATCTGATGATTGCTTTTTTCATTTCGTTACTGTTTTGAATTGTTGGTTAATAGAAGATAGCACCGCCATAGTTGTTGGTAGTGCCACCGCCGAAGTCGGTGTTGCTGTTAGGATTCGAGCCGGTGCCAGAACTTGAACCCGAGCCCGATTCCCCATAGAATGAGGCTCCGCTTGACTGAAAGCCCTTCTCCACGCGGGCGTTCAGCGTTTCAACCATAGGAGTGGTGTACTCCATTTTCATTTTTTCTGTCATTGGTAGTTGTTTTTTTCGTGTTGCCTACTCTATAAAACAGTTTTCGGCTTCCCTGCCTGAGCCGGAAGCCGATATTCTCTAAACAAGAGGCGCAAAAAAAGGCGTGATTCTTTCGTTTGTACTGCTTATTTTTGCGTAGGCGTCTGGAAATACCTTGAGTCAAATAAGTGTTACGAAAATCCACGCCCCATGGACGTGAACTTTACGCTATCCCATTCTCGACTCGTGTAAGTTTTCCAGACTTTACGCAAGAGAACAAGAGCGTCAAGCTCAGATGTTTATGTCTTTATTTTTCGTTGTTTACATGTTCTTGTACATTTTCTGTATCGTGGTGCAAAAATACACATTTTTTCTCACATGGCAGAAAAAAAAGTTTCATTTCCTTTTTTCGCGCGGCAAAGATACGCATTATTTTTGTCCCCGTTGCCGCATTCTACCGCTTAGTGCGGATTCCTACCGCTTTGTACCGATTTCTACGGATTGGGAGATTGTTTGGGGCTCATTTAGCGATTAACAATCCTAAAAGAATTGGGCGAAAATGGGCGGTTGGCGGGAGGCAGGCGGGGAGGAGTATCAATTCACCTTTATTCCTCCGTGGTCAACTGGCTGAGGGTGGCGCGGGTGATGCGGATAAGGTCCTGCGGGGCTATTTTGAACTGTAGGCCGCGCATACCGGCACTGACAAAGATGTGGTCGAATTCGGCGGCGGTGGAGTGGATGTAGGTGGGAAAGGCTTTTTTCATTCCAATGGGACTGCAACCGCCTCGGATGTAGCCCGTGAGGGGCAGCAACTCCTTCATTGGGATGAGGTCGCACTTCTTGTTGCCCGACACCTTAGCGGCCTTCTTCAGGTCCACCTCTTCAGCACCAGGGATGACGCATACGAAGTGTCCGCTACGGTCGCCATGCAGCACTAGGGTCTTGAACACCTGGCGAATGTCTTCGTGTAGCTGGTCGGCGACATGCTGTGCGCCGAGGTCGGTATCGTCCACCTCATAAGGTATCAGTTCGTAAGGAATCTTTTTGCTGTCGAGAATCCGTGCGGCGTTGGTCTTCATGGTGTTGAAAATTAATGATGAAGGGTTGGAGGTTAGGGATTAGAGATTAGAAGTTAGAGGAGGTGGCCAAAATTTCAACTTTCATTTTTCAATAGTTGTTGGTGGATGTGCTGCACCTGACGGGCGCGAGGATTGCCTTCGTAGTTGAGCACCACATAGTGGGCGCGCATCATCTTCTCTTCGGCACTGAGCTGGTTGCGCATACGGGCCTGCAATTGTTCGCGGGTGGCGTGGTCGCGCAATTCCAGTCGGCGCAGGCGTTCCTCTTCTTCCAGATAGACGCACACGACGTGGTCGACCAGCTGGTCGAATCCGTATTCGTAGGCAATGGCGGTCTCAAAGATGACGTAGGGCGCTTGACTGTGTGCCTGTACGAAATTTTGAAAATCTTCCCACACCCGTGGGTGGATGAGGGCGTTGAGACGGGCGAGCGCGTCGCGGTCGGAAAAGACGATTTGGGCAATGGCACGTTTGTCGGCACTGCCGTCGGGCATCATCACGTCGTCGCCAAAAAGGTTGCGTATTTGTTGTAAGAAGGCGGGGTCGTCGTAATAACGGCCTGCCACCTGGTCGGCCACAAAGCAGGGGATGCCCAGTTGCTCAAATTGGTTGAGGACGGTGGTCTTGCCACAGCCTATGCCACCCGTGAGGGCGACAAGAAGGGGTCTATCGGATGATGACATATTGTATCGCGGAGGGAGATATTTGCTTTACGCGGGTGTCTGCCGGGAAGAGTGAGGCTCGCACGGGGAGGGTCTGCGAGTTGTCGTCAGCGTTGTAGTCCACAACCAGATGCACCATCTCGGGGGTGATGTTGTCGTAGTCCTTGAGAGGGACCCATAGGGTGACATCGACTCGCTCGGGATGCAGGCGCACACGAAGTTGCTGGTTGTCTGATTGGAATCGGACGGGCACGGAGAGAGTCTTTTCCACATATCGGTCGATGGGGAGGAACAGTTGAACGCTGTCGGCAGAACTGCGCAGGTCGGGGTGGCGCAGCCATACGGGGTCGAGGGCGAGGGTGACACGGCAGCTGTCGTTGAGCTGGGTGAGGCGCGATGGAAGCGTGGTGACTTCGGGTATGCGCTGCAGGAGTGCGGGGTCGCCATAGAGCCATACTGTGTCGGGTTCGATAACGGGGTCGCCCGACAGTCCGCATTGTTCGGCAAAAGCGAATTCTACATCGCGCAATTGTGGAGCATATCCGCGCCGCCCCAGTTCGGTGAGGGTGAGTTTGAGGCTTTCGACATTGCTTTTCACCCCATGGGTGCCGTGGAAGGAGAGTTGGCTGAGCAGCTCTTCAAACAGCGCATCGCCCACTTTGACAATTGTGTCAGTGGTGGTTGTGATGCGAAATGCCTTGTGCTTCACGGTATTGTAGCGTGCGATGGCGAGGAAGCAATTGGACTTGATGGTGAGGGGCAGCAGGGTGTCGGCATAGGTGACCACATAGCGAGCGGTGTCGTAGCCGGTCCATTCCACACGCACCTGCAAGGGATAGTCCTCATGTTCCGACATGGTCACCACCAGCCAGATGATGGCCGTAATGACAAGTATGACCCAAAATGAGCGATGCCGGAACATGGGTAAATAGGTTAGGGGTTAGAGGTTAGAGGTTAGGGGCGACAACTACTCTCAACACTAACCTCTAACCTTTCAATTATTTCTTTGTTTCAGTCTGTTGCTGGGGCAGGGGTTGCACCATCGACTTCTCGACGGTGACCACAACTCCGTTGGATATCTCCACGTCGACGGTGTGCTCGGCCACCTCATGAACTTTGCCGTAGATGCCGCCGCTGAAGCTGACACGGTCGCCTTTCTTAAGACCGGCGCGGAACTCGCGTTCTTTCTTTGCCTGTTTCTGTTGAGGACGTATCATCAGTAGCCACATCACCACAAAGATGAGTATGAGCCAGATGAGCATACTGCTGCCGCCGCCTTGGGGAGCTGGAGCTTGAAGGAGAGTGAATAAAGGAGTGTTCATTTTAAATGTTGATTTTTAGCGTTTTTAATTCTATTTTATGTTTATGTCGCGTCAGCCTGAACTTCTCAGTACGGGCAGACACTGCTGTCTGCCCCAACAACTCAGTTTGCCACTTGGGCAACAATCTTGAGCACATTCTTTCCCGGCTGTGCGTTCGAGCTGACGGTTACCTCTTGGTATTGCTGTCCGGTCTTGCCTTGCGAGTTGAAGGTGACGGTGATATATCCGTCGCCGCCCGGCTTGATGCGACCACGGGGGTAGTCGGCCACAGTGCATCCGCAAGTGGCTGAACATCCGCTGATAACCAAGTCGCGTTTGCCCTTGTTGACGAAGTGGAAGCTGTAGGAGATGCTCTCGCCCTGGCTGATGCGTCCAAAGTCGTGCAAATCGCAATCGAAAGCCATGGTGGGCATAGGCTCTGAGATGTCGTAGCCGTTGGCGCTGTTGGGGTTGTGGATAAGGTCCACGTCGATGTCGCTGTTCTGCGTGCCGTGGTTGCAGCCGCTGGCAAGTGCCATGGCGAGAAGGCATGTTATTATAAGATATTTGCGCATGTCGATAGGTTAGAGGTTAGGGAGTTGAAAGGTGATAATTGAAAATGAAACCTCGCGGGGGCGAATAATATGTCAAATAATTTCAATTTTCACCTTTCAATTTTCAATTTCAATTTTCAGAATATTCGTTCTCGTCGAGGTCCTCGAGCAGGCTGGGGTCGATAAGTCCGCGTCCAGTCTTGTTGATACGGCCCGCTGAGCGCAGTTCGATGATGAATTTGTCGAGGATTCCGTTGATAAAGAGGCGGCTACGCTCTGTGCTGAACTCTTTCGACAGTTCGATATACTCGTCCACCGTCACCCCTTCGGGGATGGAAGGGAACTCGGTCAGCTCTGCCACCGCCATGTTCAGCAGCAGCACGTCCATAAAGGCCACGCGGTCGAAGTCCCAGCCCCGCAAGTTCTTCCTAATCATGCTTTCCACCTCGTCGGTGTGGCGTAGCGTCACCAACAGCAGGTGGCGGGCAAACTCAAAGGCATCGACATCCTTTTCGAAACGCTCGTCGTGCATCAGGGGGATGGGGGTTGCCTCGTCGAGGGTGCTGTCGAGTGCCTTCATCATCATGAAGTTATATTGGGCTATCTGGTCGTAGTCGTCCTCCCACAGCAGGCTTTGCGATTGGATGAGGTCGCGGAGCGACTCCTGGTTCACCAGATATTTGAATATCTTCAGGGCAAACTGTTGGTCGTTCTCGAAAGTCTGTTCTGTGGCCAGATGGCTCTTATACTCGTCCGTCTTGATGATGGCGAGGTATGCTTTGTGGAAGGCCTCGTCGTATTCCACACGGCCCCAGTTCACTTTGCTCTCCTCCGTATGGTGGCGCAGGTCGTAGTTGTCGGCCAGTCGGCTGACGAAGAGGTTGTTTGCCAGTCGGCGGTTGGGGTTGCGCTCCTCTTCGGTGGGAAGGTACTTGTGCTGTGCCTCGTCCATCATCTGGTTGGCAGTCTCCACAAAGTGTACCAGCGCGGCGACCTGTATGGTGCCTAAGTCGTTGAGGCGGTTGATGTGGTGTTTGAAATTGCGTTCGGCAATGGTGATGTCCACAGGGTCCGTCATCGTGGCATAGACGGCCTGCAGTACTTTCGAGCGTAGAAAATGACGACTAAGCATGTTATGAAGGTTAGTGGTTAAAGGTTAGTGGTTAGGGGGAGTCAGTTACACTCAACACTAACCTCTAACCTCAGTTATATTACAATATTTATAATCTTGTTCGGTACGAAGATGATGCGTTTGGGCTCTTTGCCGTCAAGCCATTTCTGTGCCAGCGCGTCGGCCTTCACGGCGGCAATGGCCTCCTCCTGCGTGATGCCGTTGGGCAGCTCCAGCGTCAGGCGCATCTTGCCGTTGAACGACACCGGGTAGGTGAACGTGTCCTGCACCAGCATGGCGGGGTCGTACTCCGGCCATGCCGCTTCGCACACGCTGCTCTCGTGTCCCAGCACGTGGTACAGCTCTTCGGCGATATGTGGTGCAAAGGGGGCCAGCAGCACTACCAGTTTGTCCAGCACCTCGTCAGCCACCTCCTTCATGCCGCCCAGGTCGTTGGTGCAGATCATAAAGGTCGAGACCGACGTGTTGAACGAGAATCGCTCTATGTCGTCGGTTATCTTCTTGATGGTCTGGTGCAATATCTTCAGCTGCGCCTTGTCGGCGGGAGCGTCGGTGCGGCTGTCAAACAGCTTGCAGAACTTCTTCAAGAAGCGGTGCACGCCCTCTATGCCGTTGGTGTCCCACGGCTTTGCCTGCTCCACGGGGCCGAGGAACATCTCGTACAGCCTCAGCGTGTCGGCACCGTAGCGTGCCACCAGGTCGTCCGGGTTCTGCACGTTGTACATCGACTTCGACATCTTCTCCACCTCCCAGCCGCAGACATATTTGCCGTCTTCCAGCTCGAAGCGGGCGTTGGCAAATTCGGGTCGCCACTGGCGGAACTTTTCAATGTCCAGTATGTCGTTGTTCACGATATTGATGTCCACGTGGATAGGCACCGTCCGTTCCTCACGTCCAGGGATATTCTTCGACACAAACAGGTTGTTGTCCTCCTTGCTGCGATACACGAAGTTACTCCGTCCCTGTATCATGCCCTGATTCACCAGCTTCTGGAACGGCTCCTGCTTCACGCTCATGCCTATGTCGAAGAGGAACTTGTTCCAGAAACGGGCGTAGATGAGGTGGCCTGTGCCGTGCTCCGCGCCGCCGACATAGAGGTCCACGTTCTGCCAATACTCCACGGCCTCCTTGCCGAAATAGGCCTTGTCGTTCCGCGGGTCCATATAGCGCAGATAATATCCGCTCGACCCCGCGAAGCCCGGCATCGTGCTCAGCTCCAAGGGGAAGATGGTCTTATTGTCAATCTTCGAGGTCTCCACCACTTGGCGGTTCTGCTCGTCCCACGCCCACACGGCGGCGTGTCCCAGCGGCGGCTCGCCCGTGGAGGTGGGCTTGAAGTCCTTCACCTCGGGCAGCAGCAGAGGCAGGCACTCCTCGGGAATGGTATAGGGTCGGTTGTTCTTATAATAGATGGGGAACGGCTCGCCCCAGTAGCGTTGGCGGCTGAAGATGGCGTCGCGCAGGCGGTAGTTCACCGTGCGGCTGCCGATGCCCATCTCCTCTATCTTGTCGATGACCGCGGCCATCGCCTCCTTCACCTTCATGCCGGTGACGAAGCCGCTGTTCACGCTGTAGCCCGTCTTCGCGTCCATGCTCTCCTCCCAGGTCTCAGGGTCGGTCAGGTGGTCGGGGTCCAGTGCCACCACCTGTCTGATGGGCAGGTTGAAATGGCGTGCAAAGGCAAAGTCGCGGCTGTCGTGTGCCGGCACCGCCATGATGGCACCCGTGCCGTAGCCCGCCAGCACATAGTCGCTCACCCAGATGGGGATGCGCTCGCCCGTCAGCGGGTTCACCGCAAAGGCACCCGTGAACACGCCGCTCACCTTCTTCACCTCTGCCTGGCGCTCGCGCTCCGAGCGGTTCTTCGCCCATGCCACGTAGGCCTCCACCTCCTCGCGCTGCTCGGGGGTGGTAATCTGCTCTATCATCTCATGTTCGGGACACAGCACCATAAACGTCACGCCGAAGATGGTGTCGGGCCGTGTGGTGAAAATCTCGAATGCACTCTCTTCTTGGGTGTTAATCTGACCCATGAATATCTCCACTGTCGGGGTCGACTCGCTCTTGGCCAGCGGGAACCACACCGCCGCGCCCTCGCTGCGCCCTATCCAGTTGCGCTGTATCTCCTTCAGCGAGTCGGTCCAGTCCACCTCCTCCAGTCCGTCCACCAGCCGTTGGGCGTAGGCGGTGATGCGTAGGCTCCACTGCCTCATCAGCTTCCTCTCCACGGGGTAGCCGCCGCGCACGCTCAGGCCGTTCACCACCTCGTCGTTCGCCAGCACCGTCCCCAGCTCGGGGCACCAGTTCACCGGTATGTCGGCCAGGTAGGCCAGGCGGAAGTTCATCAGGTAGTCCTGACGCTCCTCGTCGCTCATCTCCTTCCACGCTTTATCGCCTAGGGTCGCCACTTCGCCCTTCTCCAGCTTCTCTACCAGATGGCTGATAGGCATAGCCTTGTCCAGCTCCGTGTCGTAGTAGTGGTTAAACAGCTGTATGAAAGTCCACTGCGTCCACTTGTAATAACTCGGGTCGCAGGTGCGCACCTCGCGCTCCCAGTCGAAACTGAAGCCCAGCTTGTCCAGCTGCTCACGGTAGCGGGCAATGTTCTTCTCCGTCGTCACGGCGGGATGCTGGCCCGTCTGTATGGCATACTGCTCGGCGGGCAGGCCGTAGGCGTCGTAGCCCATCGGGTGCAGCACGTTGAATCCGCGCAGCCGTTTGTAGCGTGCGAAAATGTCGCTGGCTATATAGCCCAGCGGATGCCCCACATGCAGCCCCGCACCCGACGGGTAGGGGAACATGTCGAGGACATAAAAATGGGGCTTCTCCCCTCTTGAGAGGGATGCCACGCTAGTGGCGGGGTATGTCGCTTCAGACTCTCCACCCTCTGTCTTCACCGGATTCAGACACCGATAGGTATTGTGCTCGCGCCAATATTTTTGCCACTTGGGCTCGATTTCGGAAAAGTTATAATCCATGGTCGTTACTCTTAACCTTTGTGCAATAAACTATTACAATGCCAGCATCAATCGCTGGTAAACTGCAAAGATACAAAAAAAAAATGACAATCAAGAATTAAAATAAGCCAACCACAAAAAAACCGTCTTTTTCCACACACGAACAACAATTCGATAGATTCCTGTAATTCGTGGTCAAAAGAAATTGTAGAAGTATCTTAGAGTGGATGCAATAACCGCGTTAGCCGTCCCCGTTCCCTCTTGAGAGGGGTACGCCGAAAGCGGGGGGTATGTCCTAGAGGGGTGCCACGAAGTGGCGGGGTATGTCTTAGAGGGGTGGCTCGAAGAGCCGGGGTATGTCCTAACTCCCCCCCTCACACCGTCAATACGAACAAAACCAAAAACAGCACCACCACGAACCCGAAGCCCCAAGTCAGATACCTAAAAAAAAACCTCGCCCTTGCCGCCACATCCTCCGGCACCTTGGGGTCATTCATCAGCTCCCACAACCCCCTCAGATTCTCCAGCGAAGAATACCAAAGATACTTCGGAGGCCTGCCCTGTTTCCTCAAAAGGTCCGTCGACAGAAAAAACACAACCCCTGCCGAAACGATATAAAACGCAATAACCGAAAACAATACAATAAAAGCAACCATAACAATCCACTATCAAAAATCCCTGCAAAGATACACAAATTCCCCGACCCCGCCAACAAAAAAAGCGAGACCCCCCAACGAGCCCCGCTTCTCTAACCCCTAACCCTCTAAACTCCATTCAGCCCCCTCTTCTTATACTCCTTAGTCTTGCAATACCTGCCCGTCACCTCGTCGTGTGCAATATAGCCTCGGGCGCTCCAAGTGCGCAGGGTGCTCCATCCGTCGCCGTTCCTACCCTGACGTTGGCGCATCAGCTGGTACTCCTCGCGGCTGAACTCGTCGGGCAGCAGCTCCAGCAAGTTTTGGGGTCCCGACTGGCGTTGCATTTCCACCTCCTCGCGCAACTCTTTCTCCAGCTGTTGGCCGAAATAGAGCATCTTGCACCACAGGTTATACTGCTGGCTCCACCGCACGAAATCCGCCGTCGTCTTGTCCCATTGGTACCTCTGTGCCACATACAGCACCATCCCTTTGAGCCATGCTATCACATTGGCTCGGTAGCTAAACACACGGTAAGCCTCCGAGTCGTACAGGCGTGCCGCGTCGCTATTCTCCTGCCTCATCTGCAGTGCCAGTTTTTTGGCCTGTGCACATTCAATCAGTCCGCTGGCAGCTTCCAGACGGTCGATATACGGCTTCAGCTCGGAAGCAAACGAATAGTCGTAAATGCCCAATATAGGTGCCTTGTCCTCATCCTCGTCGCTGCGGATAATGGTCGACACGTCCAGTCGGCTCACCGTGCCGTCGTTCACCATCCTGTTGAAAAACTTGCGGGCGTTGGGCGGTGTCGTCGATGCGTTAAAGTTCCACCGCAGTGGCGCGATGCCCGACACCGAGTCGGCACCCACGCGCTCCTGACCCGCCAGCGAGTTGTCGAACGCCTTGCGTATCAGCAGCCCCACCTCGTCCACCGTCCCGCGCGATGTCACCTTTTTCAGTGCGTCAATTTCGTCCACGATAGTATAGATAAACCGCTCTCCGTTGTTGTTCGCATCCACGATGCGTTGGTTAAACACCGCATCCGTCAGGTTGTCTATCAGCATTTGGATGCAGATGTCCGTCGGTCGTGGGTCCTTCTTCTGCTTGGCACTCGGATTCTTCTGCTTCCATTCTGCCTCGCGTTGGCGGTTAGGAATATCACGTTGGCGTATATCCTCCACGATAAACTCGATAGGCTTCTTTATCGACCCCTTGCCGATGCTCTGTCGCCCTATCAGCACATTCATGAATGTAGCCTCGTGCTCCAATGTAGCCTCGTGCTCCACGTTGTCCCAATAGCGGAAATGCACCCCGTGCAGATGGGTCGCCAATGCTGGGAACACTGCGCTTGCCACCGCCGCCTTGTAGCACTCCGGCACGTTCCTTGTCAGCAGCCTCATCAGCGGCGGCAGCCGCTTAGGCATCGGCGGCGGTGTCGTCAGCGTCCCACCGCACGCCTTGATGGCCGTCGTCGACCGCAACACCTGCAGCACCTGCTTCAGCCTATATGGCATCCCCTCGCTCTTAGCCTGCAGCGCACTCAGTATCTTCTTACGCTTCTCCTCCAGCGGGAAACCGTCGTAGCACGGTATCACCTCGTCCAGCCACCTCTCATTGCGTCCGCAGATGTGCCTCAAGTCGCACGCCAGCTGGTACGTCAGCGTGTCGCGGTCGCCCTTCTGAGGCTCCCTCCCGTCGTTAAACAGCTCCCAATACACCCTGATAATGTCCGAAAAGGCGATGCCGTGATACTCCTTGGGGTATTCCCCAACCCCGTCGCCAGTGGTGGTATCGTCCGTAAACGAACTGTAGCACTGTAGCACTGTAGCGCCCTCGCCCTCTACCGTCTCCGTGCCCTCTGTCGCAGTGGTGCGATTCTTTACCGCCTCCCTCTCCCAAGGCTTGAAATGCTTATTTACCTTGTGCGCACCCTCGGGCAGTTCCTCAAGCCCATAATGCTCGCGCTCCTCCAGCATCCTTGCCTCCTCAGCCACGGCATCGGCATCGTAGCGGTCTTCAAACAAAGCCGGCGAAAGGTACAGCAAGTCGTCCGCTGAAGCCGACGTGGCGAAAAGCACACGGTTGATATCGTGCGTCGAGCAATCCATCTCCGTCCTCAGCATCGTGGCTATCCTTACCTGGTTCTCCAGTATCGTCTTGCCCTTCTCGCGACGCAGCACCGCGTGGCCGCCCTGTCGTGCCGACCGCTCCAGCATCAGCAGGCCGTACTTCTCCGGCTCTGCCAGCAACACGTCCTTGATACGTTCAAACTCCTCCTTCTCGTCGCAGTCGAACGGAAACGCCATCGAAGGCAGCCTGTTGCCCTTCACCGTGCCGTCGGGGTAGTGCCCCGAGTAGTTAAACTGCGTCAGCCTGTTCTTAGCCGTCGCGTCACCCTGTTCGCGCACGGCCCTCAGCAGCTCCTGTTGTTGGCGGCTGTCGCGTAGCTGTCTGTATTCCTCCTCCGAGTAGATGGGGCGGGCCACCTTGTGGCCGCGCTCCATCGTGATGTGGTACACGCTCATAGCTTCTTACCTCCTTTCATCTTTTGTTTGAAACCCTCCGTTCTCAGGTATCTCCCCACCTTACTGCTCTCATCGTCATACACCCTCGCCATTGCCCTGTTCGGAAGGCTTACAGGGAATCGTGTCTCCACGATAATCTCGCGCCGGCTCATCTTCACCGTGCTTTTAGCAGTGCTGTGCAGGTAGGTATAGCGGCTGCCGCCCCCATGGTGGTACGGAGTGAAACGGCTCGTGCCGTCGTCCTCAGTCACCATACGCCCCTTCTGGCTGGCGTTGCTGCCATCGGCCACGATATGCTGCCCCAGCTCAAACCCGCAGGGACAGATGTTGATAGCTCCGTTCTCGTTGTAGATCGTCTGCGTCTCCATCTTGACAGTGTCGATAAAGACATTAGTTGTATTTTTTACTTTCTGCATTTTTGTGAGTTATTGCGAGAAGAGAGAGCTCAGAAGAAAGTTTGTCGACAATTATACCCAGGTACTCCCTCCTCACCCGCTCCAACTCAGTTATTAATTATCATTTCTCCACGTATCGCACGTATCACAAGAATAAGATACGTGAAAATACGCGAAGACAAATTTTTAATTTTTAATTTTAAATTTTATTTTTATGGCTATTTTGACAGGATTAGTTGGTTTGTCGGGTAGTGCGGGCGAATGGACGTTCGCACAGGTGGGCGGCAGGACGGTCGCCAAGCAGAAGGCGGCAAGGAAGGATGTGCCGTCGCGGTCGCAGGCGCAGATGGCCCGACGGGTACAGTGGGCGAACTTGGTGAATCTGTACCGCGCGCTGCGGTGGACGCAGTGCCCCTCGTTTGAGGACCGCCAGCCGGGGGTGAGCGACTACAATGTGTTTATGAGTGCCAACATGGGGGTGGTGGAGGTGTATCTGGCTAAGGAGGAGGCCCGCCAGGGGGGCTGCGTGGTGGCTCCGTACCAGGTGGCACGCGGGTCGCTGCCCAGCATCGGCGTGTCGGCCAGCGGCGCAGGGGGCGAGGTGGGGACCGACATCGCGCTGGGCTCGCTGGCGGTGGACGACGGCACGACGGTGGCCCTGCTGTCGGACGCGATTGTGGAGCATAACCCCGACTTCAGGTTTGGCGACCAGATTTCGGCTTTGGTGGTCTGCCAGATGATGAACGGGGCGACGGGCGTCCCCTACGTGGAGGTGAGGTGGTTTGAGCTGACGCTCGACCACGGCGACAGGGCGACGCTGGTGGCCGACGTGGACCCGGGGCTGCTGGTGTTCGGCAGGCAGGAGGGGGGCGACCGGATGGGGATGAACCGTAGGGTGGACGGTGGCGTGGTGTATGTCCATGGCCGCAGGTGCGTGGGGCGCACGCTGGTGAGCACGCAGCGCATGGTGGTGGATAACTCGCTGCTGGCCCGCTACCAGTCGGAGGCGAAGAGGATGGAGGCGATATTGAGCTATGGGGGGAAGGTGAGGAGTGGCTTGGCGTTGGCAGAAATCGGCTAACGTTGGAAATCGGCTAACGTTGGATGGGGGACAGAGTGAAGGCCGGGTGGGGAACCATCCGGCCTTCGGTTTCTTCTTTCTTCTTCCGTTTTATTCTATGACCACTACGCGGAGGGGGGTGTGGGGGCCGACGACTACGAGGTAGACACCGGTGTGGGGGAGGGTGAATTGGCAGGGGGTGGTGGCGCGGTGGGTGCCGCAGATGTGGCGGCCGACGATGTCGTAGATGTCGACGGACTGGTTGTCGGCTCCGAGGATGCTGACGACGCGTCCGCCGAGGGTGGCGACGCTAAAGGGGGTGTCGGCATCGTGGATGCCTTCGGGCTGGTCGGGCTGGAAGGTGGCTATGTAGGTGGCGTCGGCGGTGACGGTGACGGTGCGCGGGTTGTCGGTGTCGGAGTCTTGCCACTGCAGGAAGTGGTAGCCTGCGAAGGGTCGGGCGGTGATGGTGACGGTGGTGCCGGCGGGGTAGGTGCCGCCGCCTTCGACGATGCCCATTTCGGGATTGGCGGAGAGGACGGTGAGGGTGTAGGTGTCGGGCTCGTTGGCGGCGAAGTAGGCGGTGTAGGTGGCGTCGGCGGTGACGGTGACGGAGCGCGAGGCGTTGGTGTTGCCGTCGTTCCATTGGGTGAAGTGGTAGCCCGCATTGGCTGTGGCGGTGATGGTGACGGCGGTGCCGGCGGGGTAGGTGCCGCTACCCGAGGCGCTGCCCATGGCGGGATTGGCGGAGAGGACGGTGAGGGTGTAGGTGGTGGGGTTGGACTGGGTGATGGCGATGTCGTCGAGCAAGAGCCAGTAGACGTCGGTGGAGTTGTGGTGGCGGAAGGCGATGTAGACGGTTTGTCCGGCATAGGAGCTGAGGTCGACGCTGCGCTGGGTGAAGCTGACGGTGGTGAGGGTGGTTTGGAAGAGGGGTGTGCCGGTGAAGTTGCTGGCGTTGTTGCCGGTGGTGGAGATGTAGACGGAGTAGTGCTCGTCGTAGTAGTTGGAGTCGATGGCGCCGTCGTACCAGGTGAGGGTGTAGCCGTGGCCGGAGGCGAGTTGGATGGGTGGTGTGACGAGCCAGTTGTCGGGGGTGAGCACGCCTATGTTGTTGATATAAGAGGCTGAGCCGAAGGACTGGGTGCCATTGTGCGGTACGGAGGCATAGTCCCAGCTGTAGCCGTCGCCGTCGTTGTCGATGATGTTCCAGCAGGTGAGGTCTTCAGTGGGTTCGAAGCCCATGGTGAAGGGGAAGGTGCTGACGGTGCAGCCTTGGACGGTGACGGCGAGGGTGTCGCGGAGGGTGACGCCGCCGTAGGTGGTGGAGACCATGACGTTGTATGTGCCGGGGGTGCTCCAGGTGGCGGTGACGGAGGTGCCGGTGGCGGTGGAGGGTGTGGCACCGCTGAGTGTCCAGGAGTAGGTGGCGGAGGCGGGGCCGGAGACGGTGTAGGTGGCGGGGATGCCGGTGCCCACGGTGGCGGGGCCGTTGATGGCGACGCTGGTGGTGCCGCTGTTGGAGAGGATGGCGCGTATCATCCATGTGCCGTCGAGGTCGCCGCCGCTGGCGGTGTAGAGGGAGTACCAGGTGCTGCCGCCATCGAGGGTGATGAGGCTGCCGTTGCTGTCGGCGGTGACGTTGCAGAGGGTGGCGGGGTAGGAGGTGCTATTGTTGGAGAAGATGATCCAGAGGGGCTGGGTGGAGTTGAGGGTGACGGGCGAGGCGAGGTGGATGGTTTTCCATGTGCCTTGGTCGGCGGTGGAGAAGGTGGCCGCCTGTGTTGTGGCGCAGGTGGCGGCGGTGGTAGCGGTGCCTTGGTAGACGCTGAGGTTGTAGGTGGAGGCGTATTGGACATAGAGCATCACGTCGGTGAGGTACTGGCGGTGCTGGTGCATGGCGGCGGGGAGGCGTATGCCCCAGGTGAGGGCGCCGCCGGCGCCGATGCTGTTGGCGAAGGCGCTGTCGCCGCAGTAGTCGACGGTGTCGCCCAGCACGGAGGTGCTGCCGCCGGAGGTGGTGATGGCCTCAATCATCCAGGAGCCGTTGAAGCTGCCAGCCGCGGCGGTGTAGATGGACATCCAGGTGCCGCCGAGGTTGACGAGGCTGCTATTGCTGTCGCCCACATAGTTGCACATGGCGGCGGGATAGTTGACCCCAGTGTTGGAGAAGACCACCCACAGCGGTTGCGCGGGGTTGATGGCGACGGGAGTGGTGAGGTGGCAGTTCTGCCAGGTGCTGTCGGCTGAGGAGCCGAAGGTGTAGGTCTGGGTGGCGACCTGCGTGGAGGTCGTGGTGGTGGTGCCCTGATAGATGGTGAGGCTGTAGGTGCCGCCTTCGTAGATGAACAGGCGCACGTCGGTGAGCGTGTCGTGGCCAGCCAGCATGGCAGGCAGGAAGCGGACACCCCACGTGAGCGAGCCGCCTGCGCCGCAGGAGGTGACAAAGGCGCTGCCGGCACAGTAGGAGAGGGTGTCGGCCGTGGTGGTGGGAGTGGGGTTGGGGTTGGAGAAGATGCCTCGTATCATGAAGCTGTAGTCGTTTGTGCTGGGTGTGAACGAACTGCCCCAAAGTTTGGCGTCGGGGTTGCCGCTGGAGTAGCTGACGGCGGCGGGATAGCTGGCGGAGCTGCTAAGGGTGATCCAGAGGGACTGGGTGCCGTCGATGGCGACGGGCGAGGAGAGGGTGAGCACGCCCCAGTGTTCGATAAGGCTGGCGGGGGCAGAGAAGGTCTGGGTGTGGACGGTGGTGGTGGGGGAGGTGGTGCCGGTGTAGACGGTGAGGGTGTAGGAGCCTGCGGAGGCGACATACATCATCACCTTGGTGAGGTCGTGACCGGCGGTGAGCACGGAGGCGGGCAGTTTGATGCCCCAGTAGGTGGTGCCGTAGGAGGAGCCGTAGGCGGTGCGGCAGTAGTTCTTGCAGTAGCCGAGGGTGTCGCCCGAGAGGGGCTCGAAGTTGGCGACGAAGGAGTAGGTGCCGCCGTTGGCGTAGAAGGAGCGGGGGTTGAACTGGGCCTCGTCGTTCCAGCCGGTGAAGCGGCAGCCGGTGGCGGCGGTGGCGGTGAGGGTGACGGTGCTGGTGTTGGTGCCGGAGTAGGTGCCGCCGCCGGTGACGGTGCCGTAGGCGGTGTTGTTGGAGGTGGCGGTGACGGTGGTGGAGGAGCCGAAGTTGTTGTTGGGTTCGATGCCGATGATGGCTACGTTGTTGAGGTTGAAGGTGTAGGTGGCGTTACCGCCCGTGCCGCCCGAGGCGGGGTTGAGGTGGCCGAAGGCGTAGTAGCCGTCGCACCAGCCGCCCCAGCCCCAGTTGATGTGGAACTGGCCGCTGTTGGAGTAGCCGTCGCACACGAAGCAGTGTCCGGCGGTGCTGTCGTAGCCGGTGTAGAGGATGGGACGGCTGTTGTCCAGCTCGTTCATCATCAGGGCACTCCATTCGGCTGAGGAGTAGTCGTCTATGGACACCTGGCGGAGGCTGCTCTTATATTTGAAATAGGTGCGGAGGGCGTTCTGAGCCGCGGCAGCGGTGTGGTCGCCGTTGCAGAAGGAGGGAGCCGCGCTGCCGCCGTTGGCGGAGACGTCGTAGTCCATCTCAATGGCCACGCCCACGTGGTACATCAGTGTGGCGACGGCGTTTTTCTGTGTGGCGGTGCTGGAGCTGGTGAGCTGCGAGGGCATGGAGCTCCAGGCGTAGGTGGTGGAGCCGAAGTCGGCACTCAGGGTGCCGTAGGTGGAGTGGTAGTAGGAGTGGGAGCCGTAGCCGGTGGTGGGGTGGTTCCAATATTTCATCACCTGCGCGGTGGCGGTGGCGACGCATCCCGTCACGGTGCGCTCGCCGTAGTAGCTGCTGTAGGGGCAGAGGTTGTTGTAGTAGGGGTCTTGGTCCCAGGAGGTGGTGAGGAGGGGCGACACGGCGGTGTGTTGCGGCTGGTCGGCGTAGTCGTTGCTCCAAGCCTCCGTTGATTGGGAATTGTGGACGGCGATTTTCTGATAATGACGGATTTGGCGTTCGTAGCCGTTGAGCCAGCCCTTGATATGGGCGGGCATGTGCTCGGTGACGAAGCGGCTGGTGGTGCTGTAGCCGAGGATGGGCGGCACGCAGTCGTCAGCCGACACGATGACGAAGCCTTTGCCGTCGGTGCCAGCAAAGATGTAGAACGCCGTGTAGGGTGTCGAGGCGGTGATGTCGGTCAAGGTAATGTCTGCGCCGCCGTGGGTTTCGAGGAAGTGGGTGGCGACAGAGAGAGCCTTCTCCTTGCTCACAGGATTTGCCAGCAGAGTGAAGCCGGCACACAGGAATGCCAAAAATATGAATATTACTTTTTTCATGATATAAAGGTGTTAGTTATTTACATTGTTTTCGGGGTGCAAAGATACGAAATCTATATTAATAATTAAAAAATATACAATAGGCAACTCCGCGTATCTCGCGTATCACAAGTATAAAATACGTGAAAATACGCGAGATACGCGGAGCGAAAAATAGTCGAATGAAGTGGAAGGGTTAGGGGTTAGGGGTTAGGGGCGGCGGCTCAATTCAAACGGTAGTTCTCCATGCGGTGCTGTGCCAGCTGCTCGTAGCGGGTGCCGGGGCGGCCGTAGTTGGCGTAGGGGTGGATGGCGATGCCGCCACGGGGTGTGAAGATGCCCTTCACCTCGAGGTAGCGGGGCTCCATGAGGCGCACGAGGTCCTTCATTATCGTGTTCACGCAGTCCTCGTGGAAGTCGCCGTGGTTGCGGAACGAGAAGAGGTAGAGCTTCAGGCTCTTGCTCTCCACCATGCGGCGGTCGGGGATGTAGAGGATGCGAATTTCGGCAAAGTCGGGCTGGCCGGTGATGGGGCACAGCGTGGTGAACTCGGGGCAGAGGAACTCCACCCAGTAGTCGTGGTCGGGGTGCATATTTTCAAACGTCTCTAGCACCTCTGGCGCATAGTCGGTGCTGTATTCCACCTTGTGGCCCAGCTGTTGCAGGTTATCTTTTGTTCTGTCCATTTTATTAATTGAGAATTGAAAATTGAGAATTGAGAATTTGCTGCCGCGTCAGCCGAATTTTTAATTTTTAATTTTTAATTTCCTCCAAAGGTCTGTGTCAAACACGTCGGTGTTTTCCTTACGCTTGACAGCGCGCACCACGCGCACGGTGATGGGCAGCACCAGTAGCTCGTAGGCCGTCTTCAACCCCACCTGCCACAGCACAAAGCTCGGCATCGCCGCCCACGGCACTATGCCTGCCAACGCTATGGGGAAGAAAATCATCGAGTCGCACAGCTCGCCTGCCAGCGTGCTCGCCACGGCGCGCAGCACAAACCAGCGACCTTTGCTCCACACCTTCATCTTCGACATCACTGCCGCGTTGATGAATGAGCCTACCAAGAAGGCCAGGAACGATGCCACCGCCACCCTTGGAGCCAATCCGAAGATGGTGTGGAAGCTCTCCACATTGTCGCCCACGCCAGGCAGCGCGTCCACCACTGCGCCCAGCATCACGAACAGGAAGTTCATCCCGAATGCCGTCCATATCAGCAT
>JAEEGF011477650.1_pt1 | contig 34833 bp, 33 predicted proteins | sample 9134171 | NCBI WGS metagenome assembly JAEEGF01 (sample SAMN16246542, study PRJNA631951) | gut metagenome | biome: gut microbiome; feature: rumen; material: AP-attached | host: Bos | place: Iran: Karaj | collected 2018-10
AATTGCCAAGGGTTACCACTCATTGTCGGAACGTTAGTGCGTGCCTCAATATCTTCTGGGAAAAGCGGAATTTGGCTCGCATGGCCCGACAACACAATACCACCGACTTTACTATTCAAATATTTTGTCTGGAAGAAGCGAATAGATTTGGTTAGCTCTGACGCGTAAGATTCTAGTGAATGACCAAGAATCTTAAACACTTGCCCTTCAATCTTACTTTCATCAAGACCGAACTTCATAATAAATTGGCTTGCCTGATCTTCACGCACGTCTAGACCGCTTGCGAGAGTTTTCACGAAATTACTAAAACCACCTGGAATCGTACGCACGAGACGAGGTTGGTTCTTGTAAATAATCACGAGATCAGTAGATTTCTGCCCTAAATCCACCACCATGGTCGCATCCATCGCGCCAGTGATAGCGAGCGCCCTCGCCATAGCCAGTGGCTCTGGTTCCATCGCGATAATGTTCAGACCAGTCTTTTCAATAATTTCCATTACGCTTTCGGCGTATTCTTTAGCTACTGACGAAACCAAAACCTCAGTCTTCGCCGGATCGTTAGGGCTCGGCCCAAGAATCACATAGTCTGCCTTAGCATCGTTCATTGGCATCGGCACATATTTATCCATTTCAAAACGAAAAGCCTTTGCGAGCTCTTTTTCTGGCAAAGTATCAGTTTCTACAATACTCGTAAAAGTTTTGTTCGCCGGCAAACCCACGGCGAGATTCTTAGTTCTAATCCCAGCCTGTTCCACGGCACCCAAAATCGCCTCTCCCAAACGCTTATGGCCCAAATCGGAATTATCGTTCACGAGTTTCGGGTCAATCGGCACATAGGCAAATTTTTGGAGAGTCCAACCGTGTTGGCTATTGCCTGACAACTGAATGATACGCATCGAATTCGTCCCTATATCAAGGGAGAAGAAATCGCCCACGCCATGTAACAAGTTCATGCTTTATATTATAAGCGTAATCTTTTTATTTTGCAAGTTTTAAATAATAAAATCTTTCGACATTTCCAGTTTTGCCATGGAGCTCATTATCATGTTTTTTAACAACGAGGAAACCGTTCTGTTTTAACCAGTATTCAAACTGTTTAATAATGTCGCGCCGAATGGTTTCATTCTTCACTACGCCGTTTTTTAACTGCTCCGGCCGCGCTTCAAATTGTGGTTTCAGCATCACCAAAAACTCTGTCTGAGAATTAGCTAAATGATTCTTCGCATATTTCAAAATCTTAGTTAGGCTCAAGAAAGAAACATCCGCCACGATGACATCAATTCCCTTCTCCAGTTCAAAATCAAAAATGTCCGTTTTTTCATGTAGTTCAATTCTCGGATCGAAACGAAGAGGGGCTTTCATTTGATGAGAACCCTTCTCCACCGCGATTACTTTCTTGGCTCCGTGTTTCAAAGCGCATTCGGAAAACCCACCCGTAGAAGAACCAATGTCAAGCACGGTCTTGTTCTTGAAATCAAAATTGAAGGCGCGCACTGCACCTTCAATTTTGAGATATCCTCTATTTACGCCCGCGATATTCATACGTGTCCGTGTCAATTGACACAATATCACCTTGCTTAATAAACGCCGGGACCTTCACCACTACGCCAGTTTCAAGAGTTGCATCTTTCATCACTGAGCTAGTAGTATCACCTTTTACGGCAGTTTCGGTATAAGTCACCGTGAGCCACAAATTTTTTGGAAGTTGGAGGTTGATTGGAGTTCCATTATAGAATTGGATTTCCATTTCATCACCATCTTTCATAAAATCTTTTTGGTCACCGACCATGTCAGCGCCGAGCTCATATTGTTCAAACGATTCCGGGTCCATGAAGTAAAACTTCTCGTCATCACGATAAAGATATTGCACTTTCTTCGTGGTCACTTCTGCTGGCTCAATTTTTTCCTGACCTTTAAAAGTCTTCGGGAGTAAAGCACCAGTAATGAGATTTTTTACCTTCACGTTGACGATGGAGCCACCCCGGCCCATCACTTTTTGTGAGTATTCTACCACCTTATACGGCTGGCCGTCTAAAGTGATAAGGGTATTTTTCTTTAGATCTGTTGGTCCGTACATAATTACTCCTAGTTGTTAGAAACAAATGGCAAAAGTGCTAGATGGCGTGCACGCTTCACTGCCACAGCAAGTTGACGCTGTTGCTTAGCGGACAAACCAGTCTTTGAAATTGGTTCAATGTGACCATAGCTATCGATAAACCGTTGCAAAGTTTTGGTATCGCGGTAATCAAAGTATAGATTCGGGTCATTCTTGTATTTTTTCATAATAGTCATCTCCTTCGCTTAAAATTATTAAAATGGAACCTCACTTAGATCGATTTCCTCTGGGATGTCGTCTGGAATATCCGACGCATTGTCATCACCAGCACCTGCGTTGTAGTTCGAAGAGCCACCATCGCGAGATGGAGCGGAACCAGTAAAATTGAAATCTTCAACGACGATTTCGGTGCGAGAACGCTTGGAACCATCCTTGCCCTCAAAACTACGTTGGCTGAGGCGGCCAGAAACTAGCACACCACTTCCCTTTTTGGCATATTGAGAAATCATCTCACCAAGTTTGCCCCAAGCGGAACAGTCGATAAATGACACGTCTTCTTTTTGTTCACCACTAGCGTCTTTGTAGACACGGTTGACGGCCACTGAAAAGCTACAAACCGAAGAACCACTTGGCGTAGTACGAAGCTCTGGATCACGGGTAATGTTACCAGTGATAATGGCTTTAGAAAATCCGCGCATTAAGCCTCCTTTTCTTCTTCGTTTTGAGTAGCCATTTTAGCTTTACGTTCGTCAGTACGAACGAGAAGATAACGCAGCACCTCATCAGTGATATTTAAAGTACTACTAATCTTCGCTGGAGCTTCTGCAGGAAGCTCAAGGTCGTAAAAGTAATAAACGGCAAAATCTTGGCCATTAATGGAATAAGCTAGGCGCTTCTTGCCATCGTTGTCCTCTTTTTTAATTTTGCCACCAGCCGACTCGATCAGTTTCTTAACTTTGGCGAGCGCTGGATCCAGATTCGTTTCGAGATCTGGATGATAGAGAATAGAAAGTTCGTAATCTTTCATAGTACTCCTTTGGTTAAAGCAAACACGACTAAATCTGTTTGCTGAGCTAATATTATATAAACATTATATCACAGAGTGATAGAGATGACAAGAGATAAACCATCAAATAGTATTTGGAAGGGGTTGAATAACGCAACGTACCGATCGACCAAATTGCCTATCGTGGACATTATCACCTGGGTAGACGTGGCTATCAGTTAAGACCAAGTTATAAGCTTCACTATAGCTGCCATAAGCAGAACTAGACCAATAGAATCCTGTACTACTTCGAAAATGAGTTGTCGAACTATTGTCAAAGCGGCCAGAATAAACAAAGTTGTTCGGAAAAGCCCTTAAGATTTTAGTAGCATTAGCCCCTTCCTTGCTACCTGTATAATATGGCCGCGTTTGGCTTGAAGTATTAACGGGTACTGCACCAATAGAAGCAACTGCTAAGGCCCAGAATTCACTATTTGCTGAGTTATCCTTGTCGCCACCCTCTGGTAGATGCCAACCATTAGGACAAATAGAAGTATTACCTACATGATAGTTATTTAGATTATAATATGCAGTATCTGCAATCGCGGCTGACCAGGAATAATAATTTCCATAGCCAAACCATCTAACTTGATCGTTGTTTGTGTCATAGCTGTCTGTAAGTGGAAGGCCACTTGAATTAGTAGCGTCATTTGCCATATTAGTATTGTTATTATTATAACGAGGCATACGGTAACTGGCATAATTAGTTTTAAAAATATTTACAGTAGCAGTCCCACTTTGAGTGCCAGCGTAGTAAACAGAATTAGCGTCAGTTGAGTCATTAATACCATTTGTTGCTGGAAAATTATCTTCGGAATCCGCTAAACCAATGAATTTACCTTGATTATTCGCGGTAGCATCACCATAACCTTGAGCCTTAGCTATGTTAGTATCTCCACGTGAGTCTTCGGCATTAAGTCTTAAATTTTCTACCATCCAGCACTTACCATCAGCTAATCTAGCTACGGCATAGACATTATTATCCCTAGTATCTTTTAGGGCTATCATAGAAGCAAGAGTAGCTCTAGTGTTAGTAGGAGCAGTAGTTAGTGAAGAACATCCCATCCAACCTTGGAGATTACCGGTTGAAGCTATCCAGACTGGATAAAGAATTAGGCCATGAGAGGAAACATCTGGCACTGTAATAGTTTCGTTTGGTCCATAGATAGTAGAACTATTATCTGCTTCAAAGTCAGCAGACCAGCCAGCAAAACCGTAGCCAGGACGAGAATAATTTGGCGCAATAAGCATAATTTCCGCATTTGACGTAGCACTAACCTTCCCCGCTTTTGGCGAAACACTCGTAAGATTTGTTGTTGTGCCTAACGTGCTCATGGAGCCCACAATATCAGAAGCATTAGGTGCATAACAAATAGAGCTAGCCGGACAATCACTTTCTCTCAGTAGTGGTATCGGTGCTGCTGCATTGCTCGGATGCACCATCGTATACTTCACTTGCCCGATATACGTCCCCGCCGGCTGTGTTCCCGAAACATATACCCTATAAGTTGTAGTCAGTGACGAACCTAGCGCCCCTGTTCCTACATCCGTCGTCGAATTACGATACGCCACCCTAGTATACTCCGTTGGCACCGCCACGTAGTTCGAAAAGTCCGGTGTACTAGATTCTTTTTCGCTGTCACCAGTACTCCCCACTATCACCGGCAGATAGCTAGACCCCGACGTCGCCAGTTTCATCGCCCAACTCGACGTCCCTGTCGTCACCGTAGTAGCCGTAGCAATATCATAGCTACTTCCTAAGGCGCTACTAGTCAGCACAGTTTTGCCATATACATCATCCGTAAATCCAATCGCATAAATTGCATAACCTGCACTGTCGTTACAAATCACCTTTAGAGTCGTGGTACCGATATTATTGGCCGTCTCCCCACTTAGAAGGCTCGTCGTGTGTGCTGTGTTTAAAGTCCCAGTCATCGTACAAGACGACGGCACTGTAATTGTTACTTCATCTATCGATGTATCTTCCGCCCACGCAGATGCTGAGCTTAGCAAAAACCCTGCAGTCAGCATTATCGCTGACGACACACCTATTAATCGCCTCTCCAGTTTCATGCTTTTATCATAGCACAACTTTTTTTATTGTGCTAGTGTTTAAGGCAAATTAATACATTCCGCTCATGTCTGGCGTGGCTGGCTTTTCTTCTGGTATTTCACAGATCAAAGCCCCCATCGTAATCGCCGTCGCTGCAATTGAAGTAGCGTTCTTCACTGCTTCTTTTGCCACCTTCGCCGGGTCAATCACCCCAGCTTTTTTAAGATCAAGCAAACCTTTGTCTGGTGTCATTACGTTCACGCCAAAACCAGGTTTAGCTTTTTCAACTTCTGCAAGCAATGCTGAAGCATTTAATCCTGCATTCTCTACGATGTGTAGGAACGGAGTTTTCAAAGCATTCTTCACAATTCTTGTACCTGCTTCTGCATCATCAAGTTTAGCTGCCGCATTCACCAAAGTCACTCCACCACCAGCCACAATACCTTCAGCCAGTGCCGCCTTGGTCGCTGCCACCGCATCATCCACGCGGAATTTCTTCTCATCAATTTCGGTTTCCGTCGCACCACCAACCTTAATCACGGCCACCTTGCCAAGTAAAGCCGCAGCACGTTTTTCAAATTCTTCCCTCTCGTAATCCGATTTCGCCATTTCAGCTTGTGAGCGAATTAGTTCAATTCTATCCGCCACTGCCTTTTTATCGCCAGCACCTTTAATGATAGTCGTTTCATCCTTCGTCGCAATAATCTTCCCCGCCGAACCAAGTATTTCCAGTCCTGCTTCTTCGAGCTTCAAACCTTTATCCGCCGACACTACCGTCGCATCCGTGAGAATCGCAATGTCTTCCATGATTTCTTTACGACGATCGCCAAATGATGGCGCCTTCAGAACTAGCGAATTAAATACACCTTTCAATTTATTAAGCACCAAGAGTGACAAAGCTTCGCCCGTCACATCTTCAGCAATAATTACGAGATCTTTTCGTCCCGCTTGTGCACACTTTTCAAGCAGTGGCAAGATATCATTAGCCGCCGAAATCTTATTTTCAGTAACTAGAATCAACGGTTTATCAAACACCGCTTCTTGCCGGTTCACATCCGTCAGGAAGAAGGCAGACGCATAGCCTTTGTCGTAAGAAAAACCTTCGACAATTTCCTGCTCCATTTCAAGGCCTTGGCCAGCTTCGACCGTCACCACGCCATCCTTACCGATTTTCGAAATCACCTCCGCAATTAACTCACCAATCTCCGCATCCCCTGCCGAAATGGTTGCCACTTCAGCCACTTTCTTAGAATCACCCTCAATTTTCTCAGCCGATTTTTCAATTTCCTTAACTACTGTAGCCCCAGCCTTTTCAATCCCACGGCGTAGTTCCATCGGGTTCATCCCCGCGGCAATTAATTTATTCGCTTCGTTCAATATATTATAAGTGAGCACCGTCACCGTTGTTGTACCATCACCTGCTACTTTATTTAGTTTCTGCGCAGCAGTTTTAATCAACTTCGCTCCTACGGCTTCGCCCAACTTCTCATCTTTATTTGAAAGCTCCACAGCTTCCGCCACCGTCACCCCATCATGTGTAATCACTGGTGCGCCGTATTCTTTTTCAATAATGACGTTCTTGCCCTTCGGCCCAAAAGTTACTTTCACCGCATCATATAGTTGTTTTGCTCCCGACAGCACCTTTTCACGTGCTTCGTCTTCGTAATAAATCTTCTTTGCCATATTTTATAATGTCGCTAGGACATCCTCCTCTTTTAGAATAATGTATTCTTTCTCGTCCATCTTAATCTCGGTCGTAGAATACTCTTTGTACACAATTTTGTCACCCTTTTTCACTGCCTTCACTTCCGGACCAACTGACTCCACTACTGCATAAGCTGGTTTTTCCTTTGCTTCCCCCAGCAAAATACCAGATTTCGTTTTCTCCAGCGGTTTTTCTACTACCGCCACAATTCTATCTTTAAGTGGTTTTAAAGTCATACTAAAACTCCTTTTCTTCCCTCATTATAGCACAAAAATTAGCACTGTAAAGCTACGAGTGCTAATTATTAATTATTGCCATACTTTGGTAAGTTTTTATTGTTTTATTCTGTTCACGCGCCCACTCCTCCACCGCCTTTGCTACTCCCGGCAGTGCCGGATTCTGATAATCATGTACTACAATTATTCCCCCTTCCGCCATTTTGGATTCCACCAATTTCAAAGAATCCCGAATTGATTCGTAAAAATCTCCGTCTAAAAATGCCAAGGCAACTTCCTCAGGCAAATCTTTGCCCGTTAATTCTGAAAACCATGCTTTTTTAATAACTGGTACCGAAAGCCCCGCGCGAAGAAATCTTTCTTTTACTTCCCTTTTAGTGACACATAACTCGCCACCCTTAAAATTCATCCCCAGCGCCGACTCATCGGCTTCGCTCTTTTCTGGCAAACCCTCAAACGAATCATAAATCCAGAGCTTCTTCTCCGTTCCTTTGAGCACCTCCGCAAGAAGTAGTGACGTATCGCCCTTATAACATCCTAGCTCCACAAAATCTCCCTGGCACGAAAGCTGATTCCGTGCCAGTTCGATTATCTTTTCGGTTTCAATCTCTGAAACCTGATCATTTTTCCACGGCATCGACGAGTTCTGAGGCTTTCTTAATCATGTAAGCCGCTTCGTTAGTCGGGATCACATAAACTGGCTTTGAATCATCCTCTGCCACGTTAGTGTAACCTTTTGACTTATCCATCGCTGCATCATTCTTCAATTTGAAGCCCATAAAGCCGAGCTTTGAAATCACTGAACCACGCACTGGGATTGAACGCTCACCAATGGTTGCGGTGAACACGATTGCATCAATACCGCCCATCTTCGCTGCAAATTCGCCAATCTTACCAGCTACACCGTCTACGAACATATTGTAGGCAAGTGCAGCCTCCTCGACACCTTCCTCGGCTCCAGCAATAATTTCACGCATATCTGAAGAACCCGCCAGTGCTACTAAACCAGATTGTTTATTCATTAGTTTAATTGCCTCAGCTGCGCCGAGTTTTTCACCAAGCAAAGCACCAACTGTTGGATCGATTGAACCGGTTCTAGTCGAAGACATCAAACCTTCAAGTGGCGTCTCGCCCATTGAAGTATAAACTGGCTCACCATCAATAAATGCCGTCACCGAGCAGCCGGAGCCTAAGTGACAAATAACCATCTTCTTCTCAAGAATACCTAACTCTTTAATCTTCCCCATCACATAACCATAGGATGAACCATGTGCACCCCAACGTCCAAGGTCAAACTCAGAAATCACTTCTTTAGGCAAAGCATACAAAGCATCTTTTCGCGTATCTCGCGTCAGTACCTCTGAATCGCTCATTGTCATCACTGCTACACCTGGGAAAGCCGCCTGCGCATTTTTAACACCGCGAATCGCGCCTGGCACGTGCAAAGGATAAGTCACCTTTGCTTTCTCAAGCTCTACGAACGTCTCATCATCTACAATATGGTGCTTTGAAAAATAAGTACCCGCAGCTGGTGTTCTCACCAAAATACCATCAAGTGGGTGTGCATCATTAATGTACCCCTCTTTTTCAAAAATCGCCTTGGCTTCTTTAAATGCATCATCCAAGTTGTTCCATTTTTTATCCACTACATATTCTGTACCATTCTCTTTTGTCACGGTACAAATAAATACTTTCTTGCCACCTTCTTCAATTCCCTCAAAATAAAGTGAGCAAACCTCATCCTCGCCTTCATAAAGTGAAAACTTCTCCGAAGATGAACCCGAATTTAAGACTAAGAAAATTTTAGTAATGTTTGTTGCCATAAAAATAACTCCTTTCCCCTATTATACCATATATTATATATGTAGGTATTTTCTCAAATACTCGCCCGTTGGTGTATCCGCTCTTTTAGCCAAATCTTCTGGCGTCCCGCAAGCTATCACTTGCCCACCTTTTAAGCCCCCTTCTGGCCCCATATCAATCACCCAATCTGCCGATTTAATCACGTGTAAATTGTGTTCAATAATAATCATCGAATTTCCCCCATCCACCAATTTATTCAAAATCGTAAGCAATCTCTTCACGTCATCTGTATGAAGACCAGTCGTCGGCTCATCGAGGATATACAAAGTCTTACCTGTCGAACGTCTTGAGAGTTCTGTTGCGAGTTTAATTCTCTGCGCCTCCCCACCAGAGAAAGTCGTTGCTGGCTGGCCTAGCCTAATATAACCTAAGCCCACTTCTTGGATCGTCCGTAGTTTGCCCGCAATTGATGGAATGTTTTTAAAGAATTCGACTGCCTCATCAATCGTCATATCAAGCACTTGTGAAATATCCTTACCTTTATACTTCACTTCCAAAGCCTCTGAATTGTATCGTCTACCATGACACGCCGGGCAAGTTACATAAACATCTGGCAAGAAATGCATCTCAATTTTATTTACCCCGTCACCCTGACAGTGTTCGCATCGTCCACCCTTCACGTTAAACGAAAATCTGCCGGCTTTATAACCCCGAATCTCTGCTTCTGGTTGTGAAGCGAACAATTCACGTATTGCGTTAAACACTCCAGTATAAGTCGCCGGATTTGATCTTGGCGTTCTACCAATCGGCGATTGGTCAATCACAATCACCTTATTAATCTTCTCAATCCCATCAATTCTTTCGTGTGTTCCCGATACCGTCTGTGCCCGATGAAGCCGTGCCAGAAGTTCATTTGCTAACACTGAATTCACTAAAGTTGACTTTCCCGAACCAGACACACCCGACACCACTGTCATCACTCCTAGCGGGAAATGCACATCAATGTTCTTCAAATTATTCTCTCTCGCGCCCACCACTACTAACTCATGGCCTGGACGCACCTTGCGACGCTTCTTTGGCACTGGAATCGTTTTCGCCCCTGACAAATACTGTCCCGTAATCGAATCCGGATTCTTCGCCACTTCTTCTGGCGTCCCGGCTGCCACCAACCGACCGCCACTCACCCCCGCACCCGGTCCAATATCAATAATATAATCTGACGCCCACATCGTATCTTCGTCGTGTTCCACCACTAAAACTGTGTTTTTAAGATCCCTCAAATGTTTCAAAGTCGCAATCAACTTATTATTATCGCGTTGATGTAAACCAATCGACGGCTCATCTAGCACATAAAGTACTCCTTGAAGTCCCGAACCAATCTGTGTCGCAAGTCTAATTCTTTGCGCCTCACCACCAGACAGCGTATTTGCCGCCCGTCCAAGCTCGAGATATCCCAGCCCCACATCCTGCATAAACTTCACTCTTTCGCGAATCTCCTTTAGGATTGGTTTGGCTATCAATTCTTCCGACTCCGAAAAACCTAAATCTTGCGATAACACTTCAAGTGTCGCATCTACATCCAAATTGCACATATCTACGATATTAAGGTCGTGAATTGTCACCGCCAGCACTGCCGGTTTTAGTCTTGCTCCATGACAAGTCTGACATTCTCTTACCCTCATAAATCTTTCAATATCGTGCTTCATAAATTCCGAGATCTTCGGATCGTTATATCGCCTCTCAAGCATCGGAATTACACCTTCGTAAGTTGTCTCATATACCGTACCATCCGCAAATCTTCCCGACCCCGTAATCTTCATCTGAAACTTTTCGTCTCCCGTCCCATACAGAATCAAATGTTGAATCTCATCCGAAAGCTCACCAATCGGCGTATAAATATCAAATCCATGTTTCGCCCCCACCTGCATCAATCTTTTTAGCCACCACGAATCCTGTTGTACGCGATTAAACGGCCGAATCCCTCCCTCGGCAATCGTCAAGTTCTTATTAAACACCAGTCCTGGGTCCACTTCCATCCTTGAACCTAAGCCTGTACAAGTCGTACAAGCCCCCTCCGGCGCGTTAAACGAGAATAGTCTCGGCGTCAACTCTGGTATCAGCTCATCCGGATGGTCCGGACAAGCGTATCTCTGTGAATAGGTTAGCACTTCTGTGGCATCCGCTGAAATTTTGTTCTCTCCTACTGCCGTCGAAGTATCATTTATTTTGAGTAATTTTATTATTCCCTGCCCGAGTTCCAACGCCTGTTCAATTGAGCCCGAAATCCTCGAATACAGATCCGGCGACAACACAAACCTATCCACCACCACCTCAATATCGTGTCGCTCGTTTTTGTTTAACTCCGGAAACTCATCCAGCGCATAAATAATCCCATCCACTCTCACTCTTGAAAAACCTTTTGCCGAATACTGCTCCGGAATATGAGCGAATTCACCTTTTTTTGCTGCCACAATTGGAGCAAGGAGCATTAGTTTAGAGCCCAGCGGCAACTTCATCACTTCATTAACAATGTCTTCCACGCTTCTTCGGCTCACTTTTTGATGACAAACTGGACAATGCGGCACCCCTACCCGTGCAAACAGAAGCCGAAGATAATCATACACTTCTGTCACCGTCGCCACTGTTGAACGCGGATTTCTCGAAGTAGATTTTTGATCAATTGAAATCGCCGGTGACAGACCAGAAATTGAGTCTACATCCGGTTTATCCATAATCCCGAGAAACATCCTCGCGTAAGACGACAACGATTCCACATAACGTCTCTGCCCTTCTGCATACACTGTATCAAAAGCCAGACTAGACTTTCCCGACCCCGACAAACCCGTGATAATCACCAGTTTATCTCTCGGTATATCTACGTCTAAATCATGTAAATTATTCTGTCTTGCGCCTCTTACGCGAATAAAATTCTCTTCCATAAACGCCAAATATTATATCAAAAAAGTCAATTTTTGTCCAGATGTAAGAAATAGCTCTAGAAAATCAAATTAAACGGATTTTCGCCCTTAAATTCCACCAAAATATGCTCTTTATCACCATATATATTATATAGTACCGTCTCCCTTAACTTCGGCAGGTTCATTTCTGATAAATTTTTTTGTTCATCATACACTAACGGCAACCCTGATTCTTCTAGTACCTGATATGCCATCCACGGCACATATTCACTAAAACTTGGCATCAGAAGCCGCTGCAAGATATTATAATCTCGTGGCATATGTAAAATCACCGGCGAGAATCCAACATTTCCGCTCGCCTGTACAAACTTCGTCGTACCATCCTGCATCTCTGGCAAATCGTTCAAATCCGCCACCACCATCTCCATTACCATACTCCGATAATTATTTTGTTCTTTCAAGGCATTCCCAAAAGTCAACGCGAATACAATAAAGCAATACGAAATAATCACTACCGGGGCCTTCAATGCCCACACTTTCTTCTCCCCGCTCATCACATAGATAGCAAATATCGCTATCGCCGCACCTAGCGGATACATCGCCCGCGTCGCATAAAGCGGCTTATCAAGCACTGCATAAAACGCAAACGCCAGCACTATAATCACTAAACCACCGAGCGCAGCCACCGCTAGAGCCCCCACCTTGTTTCTTTTGCTTCTCACCACAAATAACACCACAAACCCCACCAAGATTAGACCAATCAACACCAGCCACCACACTTTCAAATCTGAAAACACCAATGAAAAATACTGTCCTAAGTGTTCAAAGAATTCCGGTACTAAATTTTGAATTTCTGGTAAACTGTTTGACACATACGCATCCCGCGGTTTCATCAATACCATTTGGAATAACACCAAAGACACGATAAACACCACTGCCGAAAACCCAATATATTTCCAGTTTTCTTTGTTTTTTAACTTCCCGTCCTCATTCCACTCTCGCATCGCCACAAAGAGAACCACCATCGGTAAAATCCCAATTGCCGCTTGATAAGTCATGCAAACCACCAGCACTCCAATTAGAATCGCTAGTCCATATACCCACTCCCTACTTTTTCTAAATAGCACCGGCAAAATCGCAAACAACACCGATATCGCCATATACGGCGCGTCGTATTGGTAAGCCAAGCACTCTAACATATACGGCGACAAACCCAAAGGCACCGCCGCTACCAAATACCACCACCACTTCGGTTTTTTAAACACATCCTTCCCTGCCACTAAACAAATCAAAAGCACGCTCGCCACTGCAAGAATCAAAAGTGCCAAAATCTGCGGCAATGGTGCGATATTCGTCAAATACCCATCCGCATGAAAAACGTGTGCGAGCACCGTTGTAAGATACCGCGAAAATCCGTTCCACCCCGCATAACCATAGTTCGTCCGCGCAATATCATCCGCAAAATGCACTCCCGCAAGAATTATCGCAATCGCCCCCACTAAATAAATTAAAAACATCCATAATATCGGTTTAATCAAAAACCGGTTTTCGCTAAATAGTTTCTTCACCTTTTCCATCATTCGCATTATACCATGTTTTAGAGTACTCCGCGTAGGTCGAGAACTCGTAACCGCTTTTTTGTAGTTCCGAGATCACCCAAGAAAGCCGTTTCACCAACTTTCGACCACTATTATATATAATATACTTCTGCACCTTATACCCTGAAATCTCTGCAAATTCCCACGGATGAAAATAAGTCGCAAGATATCCCGTTTTCTTTAAAGACATTTTCGCAAGTCTCAGATACACTCGCTTCGGAAAAACATGCAAAGCTAGCCAAAACAGCGGCACCCTGAGCCCCGTCGCCACCGACGTTGGAATTTCCAAAACTCCCTTTTTCACAAATGGCTTCCTTGGCACATCACGATGGTTATATCTTCCTGGCACCCACGCCGGATTCACACTCGAATCATACAAATACCCGTTATTTTTCAGCTCATCATAATCAATCTCAAACATCCGTGGCTGGCGATACCCTTTCACTTTCACACCCGCCACTTTCTCTACGATCTTTTTCGACTCCTTCACATCTGTCACGGCTGGCTCAAAATGATCTACCCCGTGACACGCCACCTCGTGCCCATCTTCTACAATTTCTCGCACTAGTTCCGGACATTCTCTCGCAAAATTTCCCGTCACAAAAAACGTCGCTTTTACCCCCGTCTCCTGGCACATCTCCAGAATCCGAGAAAGCCCCACCGCCGACACCTTCACCCCTTCTTCAAGCGAAATCTCCGCCCCGTTTTCCCGTGGCAAATCGAACTCTTCAATATCAAAACTAATTAGAACCTTTGATACCATGCGATTTCTTCTTATCGATAATATATAGCGGTCTTCCCTTCGCTTCTACGTGAATCTGCGAAATATATAGCGCCGTAATCGCCTGTGAAATCAGCACCAACCCCACCAAAAACGACACAAACACGCTCATCGCTACCGCTCCACTCCAATCAAGACCCAAAGGATCACCCAAAATATACTGCTGGATCAGGATAAACAGCCCAAACAAAAACGACACCACCGTAATAAATATCCCGATATACCCAAAAATCAGAAGTGGCGTCCTTGAAGCCGACACCAAACTATCCACTGTTAGCCTCGCTAGCCTCTTCGCGCTATAGGTTGGCTTGCCCTTCACTCGGTTTTTAGTTTTCACCTTAATATAAGTCTGTGGCACCCCCATCCAATCAATCAAACCTCGTGCCAGGCGGTTTCGTTCTGTAAAATCGTTAAACTCATCCGCCACGTTCCTCGAAATCAACCGAAAATCCATCGCCCCCACTACCACCTTTTTATTCCCAAACATCCTCATCGTCACATAATATAGTCTCGAACCGAGCTTGTGCCGCGTGGTGTTCTCTTCTCGCACCGCCGTCACAATCTCCGCACCTTTCTCCCATTCGATAATCATTTTCGGAATCATCTCCACCGGGTGTTGCCCATCCCCATCAATCAGAATCACTGCCTCGCCCGTCGCCTCTTTTATCCCCGCCGACAAAGCAATCTCTTTTCCAAAATTTCTTGTAAACGATACTATCTTAAAATACTTGTTCTTCCTTAATTTACACTTATTAATCTCCGTGAGAGTCTTATCGCGCGAACCATCATTCACCACCACCACTTCCACCGTATATGGCAAGCTAGAAATCACCGGGAGTAGCTGTTCATCCAAAAAATCCAGAATCCCCGCCTCTTCATTATAAACTGGCACCACTACCGAAATCACCTTCTTCATACCATGATTATACCATAATGATGGTATAATATCCCTATGAGAAACACTAAGAAGCGCGTTGGCAAGTTTATTATCATCGGCATTATTCTCACTATTTTTAACTTCCTAGTCTACACCTTCATCGCCCGCGTCATTTTAAATAACAATGACCTGCTTTGGCTCGACAGCATGGTTTCCTATGCCCTCGCCACCGTTCTCGCCTACATTTTACATTCTGAAATTACCTGGCAGGAGCGCCACGTCACCAAAACCGGCATTTTGATGTTCTTTTTATGGAATGGCATCACCGCCTTTCTCATCAGTCCCTTTTTCACCTGGCTCTTTGGCTTTCTCACCCCACTTTATCAATCCATCCACCAACTCTGCGTTGGTCTCAATCTTCCTTTTGACTACAATTTTGTCGAAAGCACCGGCATTTTTTGTCTCACCACCTGCGTCACAATGATTCTTAATTATCTATTCTATGACAAACTCGTCTTCGGCACTTCTAAAAAATCATACTCCGAAGAAAAAAAATTATACTCCGAAAAAAACCCACCCAAAATATCCATTATTATCCCTGTTTTTAACACTGCTAAATATTTGCCCGAATGTTTAAACTCCGTCACTGGCCAAACATACTCCAACTTAGAAATCATTTTAGTCGATGACGGCTCCACTGATGATTCTGGCAAAATCGCCGACGCTTACGCCAAAAAAGACCAGCGCATCAAAGTCATCCATCAAAAAAACCAAGGCCAATCCGCCGCCAGAAACGCAGGGCTAGAAAAAGCCACTGGCGAGTTTATTAATTTCGTCGATTCTGACGATCGAATTAAACCTACTTTCATTGAAGACCTCCTTTCTGCTTACGACGAACATACTTCCCTTTCCGTCTGTGGCGTCCATTATAAACGTTTAAAAAACCAGACTGCTTCCGACGTTTACATTAACCCTCTTCGCAAGCGCAAAAAGCATGAGACCAAAAAAGCCTACATTCTCTACCTCCTTGCCATCGACGGTCGTCTTTACTCTTCCGTCAATAAACTTTTCCAAAAAGACTTTGCCAAACAATGCCATTTTGACGAAACCCTCAATTTTGCCGAAGACACCAAATTTATCCTTGATTATCTCAAAAAGGTCGATGGCGGTATCAGTTTTGTTCTAAAACCGCTTTACGTCTACAATTTTGGCACCGAAACCAGCACTATTAAATCTACCGCCGTCAGCTGGCAAAACTGGCAAGCCTCCTACGAAAATCTCAAATCCTGGCTTGGTAAAAACTCTTCTTTCAGAGAAAAATTCTGGCTTCACACCGTCCATTTACGCTGGCGCATTTCTTTCGTCCGCTCTAAGCGTCGCGCGAAATCATAAAATATGCTAAAATATATACTATATGAAAATCCCTCGCGTTTTGAACCGCAAAAACCGTATTCTCTTAAAAGAGCTCACCAAAACGGATTTTAAACTCCGCTACCAAGGCTCAGTTTTAGGCTATCTGTGGGCCTTGCTTCGCCCGCTCATGATGTTCGCGATTCTCTACATTGTCTTTTCCAAACTTCTCCGCATTGGTAACGACATCCCGCACTATCCAGTTTATCTTCTTTGTGGCACCACCTTGTGGAGCTTTTTTACCGAATGCACTTCTCAAGGCATCCAATCCATCATTGTGCGCGGCGAACTTTTACGTAAAATCAGCTTTCCAAAATACATCGTCGTCGTGTCTTCTCAGCTCACTGCCGTGATTAATCTCCTAATCAACCTTGTCGTCGTCATTATTTTTGCCCTTATCAACGGCGTTGCACCAAGCTGGTCTTGGCTCCTCATTGTTCCATTTATCCTCGAGCTCTATCTCTTATCGCTCGGCATTGCCTTCTTACTTGGTTCTATCAACGTCAAATACCGTGACATTACCTCTATCTGGGACGTCATCGTCCAAGCTCTTTTCTATGCTGTACCAATTATTTACCCCATTTCCATGGTTGCGAACACCAGCGCTCTTGCCGCCAAAGTGATTCTCTTAAACCCTATCGCTCAGTGTATCCAAGACATCCGCTATAATCTCATTACTCCCGAAACCATCACTACTTGGAATTACATTTTTAATCCAGTCGTTATCCTACCTGTTCTAATTGTTGTCGTCGTCCTGATCGCCGGCGCTCTTACCTTCCGTCACAAATCTAAATTCTTCGCAGAGGAGGTCTAATGAAACGTGAATTTGGCACCCGCACAGAAGTTAATGTCGACAACGATATTGCTATTTCCGTCAAAAACCTAAAGAAAAGCTTCCGCCTCCCTACCGAACAATCCTTCGGTTTAAAACAAGCCATTTTCAACCGTCTTCGCGGCATCAAGGGTTACAAGAATCAAAAAGTCTTAAAGGGCCTTGACTTCGAAATCAAAAAGGGCCAGTTTGTCGGTATTGTCGGTCGCAACGGCTCCGGTAAATCCACTTTACTTAAGATTCTCGCTGGCATTTACGTTCCTCAAGCCGGCGAAATCACCATCAACGGCACTCTCGTTCCCTTCATTGAACTCGGTGTCGGTTTTAATTACGAACTTACCGGCCGCGAAAATGTCTATTTGAACGGTGCCCTGCTCGGTTTCTCTAACGCCGAAATGGACGAAATGTATGAAGACATCTGGAAATTTGCCGAACTTGAGCCTTTCCAAGACCAAAAGCTTAAAAACTACTCCTCTGGCATGCAAGTTCGCCTAGCCTTTTCAATCGCCATTCGTGCTCGTGGTGACATTTTACTCTTAGACGAAGTGCTCGCCGTTGGCGATGCCGCCTTCCAACAAAAATGTAACGACTATTTCAAATCTCTCCACGACAAAAAACAAACTGTCATTCTCGTCACTCACTCGATGGACAATGTCCGCGAATTCTGCGATCGCGCCATCTTAATTGAACAAGGCAAAATCATCATGGACGGCAATCCAAACGAAGTTGCCGACGCCTACAGCGAAATGCTTGGTATAAAAAAATGAAAAAAATCACCCTCGTCACTATGCAACTCAAAACCCCCGGTGGCATTGAGCGCTTCATTACCACCCTCGCCGCGATGTTCTCAGACGAATACCAAGTCGAAATAGTGGTAAATTATGGTAAACCAACCGACGCCCTTGCTTTTCCACTTCCAAAAAACGTCAAGCTTACTTTTTTATCTCCTGTTCAGCCCCAAGAAATCTCTATGAAACAAATCATCAAAGGTTTCAAGTGGCACCGTATCCCTGCAGAACTGAAGCGCCGCTACCACATCAACCACACCAGAAACCAAGTTTTCAAAAAATACTTCTCATCTCTAGAAACAGATTTTGTTATCACAGATCGCGCTCTCTACAATTCCCTAATCTCTAAGTATTATCACGGTCCCGCCAAAAAAATTGCCACCGACCATAATTTTCATCAAAACAACCCTAAATACATTAACGAGCTTCTAAACTCCGTCTCAAATTTCGACGCCCTCGTCGTCGCTACAAAAGAACTCCAGGATTTTTACCAACCAAAAACCAATACCAAGTGCTACTGCATTCCTAATGCCTTAAGCCAAATCCCTAAACGTAAATCTACGTTAAACACCAAAAATCTCATTTCTGTTGGTCGTTTTGTCCCCGAAAAAGACTACCCTACCCTAGTTGAAGTCATGTCTAAAGTCCACGCAGAAGATCCTAAAATTCATCTCGCTCTCATCGGTGACGGCTCCGAAAAACCCCTTATTAAACAGCTTATTAAAGCCAAAAATCTCAGTTCCTGCATCACCCTTACGGGCTGGCTTTCTCAAGACCAAATCGCTAAATATTATTATGACAGTTCAATCTTCGTCATGACCTCAAAAACTGAGGCTTTTGGTCTTGTTCTTGCCGAAGCCATGAGCTATGGCCTTCCCTGTATCGCTTTTGACCGCGCCTCTGGCGCCCGCGCTCAAATTAACTCAAAAAACGGTTTTCTCATTCATAACACCGATACCACCAAGATGGCCGAGACTATTCTTTCTGTCCTAAATGACAAAAACCAACTCAAAGCCATCCAGACCATCATTAACCAAGAAATTGAACAAAAATATAGTTTAGAAACCGTCAAAAAATCCTGGCAAAACCTCTTAAACTAGACTTAAGCCTTTTTCATATTAATCACCATATGGTATAATATATAGATATGAAAAGGGATTTGTTTAAAGATAAAGTATTATTAATTACCGGTGGCACCGGCTCTTTTGGCAACAAGGTGCTCGACCGTTTTCTAAAAGATGATATTGAGCTTAAAGAAATACGCATTTTTTCTCGTGACGAGAAAAAACAAGAAGATATGCGCATCAAGTATAAGAACGATAAAATCAAATTCTTTATTGGTGATGTTCGCGACTATCGTAGTATCGATGATGCTATGGATGGCGTAGATTTTATCTTCCACGCTGCCGCTTTAAAACAAGTCCCGAGCTGCGAATTCTTCCCTGTTCAAGCCGTTAAAACCAACGTTCTCGGCACCGAAAACGTCCTTGAGGCTGCCATCAATCATAAAGTTAGCCGCGTGGTCGTCCTTTCCACCGATAAAGCTGCTTATCCAATCAACGCCATGGGGATGAGTAAGGCCCTCATGGAAAAAGTCGCCGTGGCTAAAGGCCGTGAGGTTAAAAATAGCTCAACTGTTATTTGCCGCACCAGATATGGTAACGTAATGGCTTCCCGTGGTAGTGTTATTCCTCTATTTTGCAAACAAATCAAAGAAGGAAAACCTCTCACTATTACAAACCCTGACATGACTCGTTTCATGATGACCTTAGACGACGCTGTGGATTTAGTTGTTTATGCCTTTGAACATGGCGAGCAAGGCGATCTCTTTGTCCAAAAAGCTCCTGCCGCCACCATTAGCACTCTAGCCCAAGCCATCTGCGAGCTAAAAGATCCTGGCCACAAAATCAAATATATTGGCACTCGTCATGGCGAAAAGCTTTATGAAACCCTAGTCACTAAGGAAGAAATGCTAAACGCCGAAGATTGTGGTAATTATTACCGCATTAAAGCTGATGACCGCGATCTCAACTACCAAAAATACGAAACCGACGGCACTAGCACTAAAAAACTTGATAAAATTGAACCTTATCACTCTCATAACACCGAGCGTCTCGACGTCGAAGGTATGAAAAAACTTCTCAAGAAACTTAAAGAATTCGGTGGGGAGTGCTAATGCGAATACTCGTTCTTGGTTCAGATGGGATGCTTGGTCATGTAGTGACCACCTATCTCACTGAGCACCAACATGAAATCATTAAGACTTCCAGGACTCCAGGCGAAAAGAACTATTACGACGCTTACAAGAACGTTTATGGTATTGAAAGCATCATTAAAGAAACTAAACCTGATGCAATCATCAATTGTATCGGCATTTTAAACGAAGCTGCCGAAAATAACCACGCTCTTGCTGTTCTCCTTAATAGTTTCTTGCCTAACTACTTGGATTCCCTTGCTGGGCAGTATCATTTCCAGCTCGTCCACATCACCACTGACTGTGTTTTTGATGGCGAAAACGGCAATTACACCGAAGACTCAACCCCTAACGCTAAGAGTTTTTATGGCCTCAGCAAAGCCATGGGCGAAGTCAAAAGTAGCCGCACTTTAACTTTGCGTCTCTCAATTGTTGGCCCAGATATCAATCCAAATGGGATTGGTCTATTCAACTGGTTCTCCAAACAATCTGGTGAAGTTAAAGGTTATTCCAAGGTCTATTGGACTGGCGTTACTACTATTGAATTAGCCAGAGTGATTGAAGAAGGTCTTACCCAAAAAATTACCGGTTTCCATCACGTCGTCAACAATGAAAAAATCGCTAAGGCTGATTTGCTCCGTCTATTTGAGAAGTACTTCCATTTCGGTATTAATATTATTGACGATGATACCAAGGCTAGCGACAAAAGCCTTATTCGCACCGAAAAAAGCCACGACTTTCACATTCCTAGCTACGAAGAAATGGTCAAGAACATGCGCACTTGGGTAGATGCTCACCCCGATTTATATCAAGATTTAAAAGAAAGGATGGACAGATAATATGAAAATCATGGTAATTGTTGGCACTCGGCCAGAAATTATTCGCTTAAGCGAAGTCATCAAAAAACTCGAACAATTCCATCAAGTCGTCTTAGTCCATACCGGCCAAAACTACGACTATAATCTTAATGAAATTTTCTTTAAAGATTTAGAACTTAGGAACCCTGATTATTATCTCGATGCTGCCGGTGGTAGTCTCGGCGAAAGTGTCGGTAATATCATCGCTAAATCCTACGCTATTATGGAGCAAGAAAAACCAGATGCCCTTCTCATTCTCGGTGACACCAACAGCTGTCTTTCTGCCTATTCCGCCAAGCGTCTCAAAATCCCTATCTTCCATATGGAAGCCGGCAACCGCTGTTTTGACTTTAATGTCCCAGAAGAAATCAACCGTCGTGTCGTCGATCACGTTAGCGATATTAATCTATCATATTCCGAAAACGCCCGCCGTTATCTCATTGCCGAAGGCAAAAAAGATGACAGCGTCTATGTCACCGGTTCACCAATGACCGAAGTACTAAATAAATTCAAACCAAAGATTGATGCTTGCGACGTCTGTAACCGTCTTGGTGTCGAACCAGGCAAATACTTCGTCGTCAGCCTTCACCGCGAAGAGAACCTCGATATTAAGGACAATTTCCACGTTGTCTGTAATTCCCTAAATCAAGTTGCTGAAAAATATAATCTCCCGATTATCTTCTCCACTCACCCTCGCACCAAAAAACGTATTGAGGCCGAGCATATCGAATTTAACCCTCTTATTAAGAACCTTGAGCCACTCGGTTTTATTGACTACAATGCTCTCCAGTTAAATGCTTTCTGCGTCTTATCGGATAGTGGCACCATCACTGAAGAATCTTCTATCATGCATTTCCCTGCCGTATCCGTCCGCACCTCCACCGAACGCCCTGAAGGTCTCGACGCCGGCACTATCGTCTTAAGCGGCATTGACAGCGAAGGTCTGCTCTCCGCTATCGAAATCGCCACCAAAGCTCAGCCAGACAACACCCGCATTCTCGTGCCCGACTATACCGCCACCAACGTCTCCGACAAAGTGCTCCGCATTATTGAAAGCTACACTAAAATCGTCAACGCTAGGACTTGGAAGAAATAGTCTTTTTAATTTTAGTTTTTATTCGTTTTGTCGTCGAAGCAATACCTTCTTGCTTTAAAAAGAATATCATTTTACTTAAAGGATTTCCGTCGCCATACAAACCTAGGCTATTCTCATTCTCTTTTTCTACATAGTGAGAAAAACCCATCATCAGATTTGAAAGACCTAAATTATATTGGCTATAATACTCATCGTTAATCAAATATCTAATAATTGATTTCAGACCCTCTATTTGCCTCTTCTCTGAAAAAGCCGCCGAATCCTTATTCGTATATACTATCGACAAAGGTTCATCAATCCCTACTAAATAAGTATCCCCCTTCATCAATTCTAACCAAAGACAAGTATCTTCTCCCGTAGTCAAATTGGTGTTAAATAGCGCCTTACGCTCTAACAACCACTTCCTATCCAACATCACCGTTGGCGTAGCAATAGTGCAACTATACATTAATTCTCGTTCACAATGTCCATTCTTCTTCCCGCTATTAATTACTTCCCTTTTACCATCATAATCTCTAACATAAGAAGTATGCAAAAATTTCGCTTTTGCAGCCACCGCATACTGTAATTGAATCTCTAGTTTATTGGGGGCAAATTCATCATCGGAATCTAGGAATGCAATATAATCACCTGTCGCAGCAGCAATCCCAACATTTCTTGATCCTGCCGAACCTAGGTTCTTTTTATTATTAATTAGCGTAATTGCTTTATTGCTCTTGGCAATTTCAATAATCTTATCTATGTTCCCATCAGACTTATCATTAACTAGAATTATTTCTACATTCTTATGAGTCTGGTTTAACACTGATTTGATTGCTCTTACTGTCTCTTCGTTACGATTAAAGAATGGAATAACCACACTAACTTTCTTATTCGGCACTTCCGTCTTTGCTTTATCAAATATTTCTTTTGCCCATTCACGACACTTCTTACTAAAATCTGTGTAAACACTATTTTGGTGGAAGTTTGCCATTTCCATCAAGAAATTATACCTGCTTCCCTCCATTTCCACTATGCGTTTTTCTGGAATCTCATCTATCACTCTAAAATAAAATGCGTTCCCCTCAGTCAAAACCTTCGGGCTAGTTTGTGTAGTTTGCTTTTTATGAACCCTTGTATTTACTAATATCTCCGGTATATGAATAAACTTATAAGAACGCATCATCGCCCACCACTTGTCAAAATCCTGCGCACAGGAAAGATTGGTGTCAAAGTCGCCATATTCATCGAATGCTTTTTTAGGGATTAAGAGAGACAACCCATTAATATGACCTTTTAGCAACCCGTACTCTGGTTTTAATTCAATCTCATGATGATCCTTAATCGCTCTTCCAATCAACTTACCTTTTTTATCAATCAAATTATAATCCGAAAAAACAATTACTTTTTTACCTAAATAATTATTCTTTTTCAAATAGTTAATTTCGCACTCTACTTTATTAGGCTCATAGACATCATCGTGACTAAGCCAAGAAAAGTACTCCCCCGTCATTTTTTTAATTGCTAAGTTAAGCGCCGAAGATACCCCACCATTTTTCTTCTTTATATATCTAATCTTATCTCCATATGATTTTGCAATTTTCTCAGTAGCGTCCGTCGATCCATCATCTACCACTAAAACTTCTAAGTTCTTATATGTTTGGTTTATTGCACTATCAATTGCGAATTTTACATACTTTTCACCATTATATACTGGTATCACTATTGTGACTTTAGGAAGACTGCTCTCTATATTTTTCATTTCTCAATTATATCATGTTATTTTATTATCTTTAAAACAGTTTTTGCCTTCTTGATTATTCTTCGCGACAAAGGCTTATTAATCTGCTGAATTAACTCATGATTTTGTTTTTCTAATTCAATATACTGTCTGGATAAGTTTTTATTAAAAAACCCACTTTCTTGGAATTTAGAGAATAATGCTTCCATCACATCAACGCTATATTTCTGATAAAGCTCTTTATGTTTTGTTATTATTTTATGGAAGGTTTCCGTTTCAATTTTGGCCGACGACGAGTGCGATAGAGACTTATCATGTAGTCTATACATAAATAATGGCTCTGCTACCAAACCAATCTTCCAACCAGCCTCTAACATCGAAATCCATCTATCCCAATCCTGATATCTCTTAAAGCCACCTGACAAATCTATTCCCTGTAGGGCTTTATTTCGCATTAATGCCGAACCAAGACAATGGCACTCTGACAACATCGCCGGAAGACCCATTTTTTCTTTGTCAAAATGGAAAGTTGAAAAAGGTTTTCCCTCAAAACTATCCATATAATAATACATGTCAGTACTAACCGCACCATACTTCGGGTTTTTTTCTAGAAAATTCACCGTTTTTTCCAAAAACGTCGGTGCAATTTTGTCATCACCACACAACACCAAAATGTATTTCGTCTTCAACAGTTTATAATGTTGCATCGCACGAAAAACCACGCCTTTATTATCACTATTTAAAAACACCTCGGCTTTATCATATTTAATACTCGCAAGCTCCTTCGGCGTTATTCCGTCATCAGAACCATCATCCACAATATGTACCACAAAATCTTGGAATGTTTGTTTCTTTAACGATTCTATTGTTTCATCAATAAAAGCGCCCTGGTTGTACGCTGGCATAAATATACCTACCATTGGCACATTAGCATGTGTTTTTGACATATCTCTATTATATCAAATCAAAGACTATTTATAAAACCACTATAAATCCGCCACAAAAGCACCATGGCCTGTCTTCTAGAAAGAGCTTGTTCGCCATTAAAACTAGTATTTTTATCAGTAATACCATTATGTACCGCCCAGCTAACCGCCTTCTTGCTAATTTCGTCAGTTGGCATGTCGGTGAAATCTTCGTATAATTCTACTTCCGGTTGCCCAGCTAGTCTCCACAAAAGCACCATGGCCTGTCTTCTAGAAAGAGCTTGTTCGCCATTGAAACTAGTATTTTTATCAGTAATACCATTATGTACCGCCCAGCTAACCGCCTTCTTGCTAATTTCGTCAGTTGGCATGTCGGTGAAATCTTCGTATAATTCCTCCGGTTCAGAAAACTCTCCGTAGTTTTTAATTGAAAACACTATTCTTGAATGTTTACTTTCTTTTACCCCCACTGTTTTTACTGAAGCCGCAAAGTACTCATTCATTGGTAAACCATAAAATACTGCTGATTTTTCATTTGACTCAACTACTTTTTTATACTCATTCTTATCCACATCTGCTACTACTACTTCAAAATTCACTACTCTCGCTCCACCATCTACTGGCTCCCAAGATATTTGAATCGCACCATTTAAGAGTTCCGCCTTTAAGTTTGTTGGTGCTTCAATCTCTCCTTCTTCTTCAGATTCTTTAGGAGTAGGATCTTCCATAATTATTCCTGAAAACCAATCCTCGAAATAATGATAAAAATTCCGGTTCCCATAAGACCCACAATATGCTGTCCCATACCCTGCAGCTAAGGCTCCCTCATTTGGTTGATATGGCGTGTAACGATACAAAGCCGATGTCGCCAGATTCCGCACATTTACTATTGAACCGCCACAATCTGCATTTGGATTGTACTGAATATAGTTATTACCAAGAGGATAATTCGTCCATCCACCATTTAAAACCGTTCTAAACATCGCCGCCGCATTTCTTACTTGATTCTTAAACCCATAGTATTTCGTCGAACATGCTGCTGTGTCTGGGCAACCATATCCGGTCGCCGAACGATATTGCCGGCTATTTGGAAAATCATCCGTAATTAATCCCTGTTCTTTTTGTAGCAATACTATGATAACTTGTGGATTGATTTGATAATCTTGTGCTGCTTGCCAAATAATATGCGCCGCGGTTTCTCCCTCACCAATCACTTCCCCATCGCCAAACAATTCTTGAGACAAGCAAATAAAATGTCCGTTCTCAAAATGCCAAGAAATGCTCGGGTACCTTTCTTTCAACAATTCATAATTCGCTTGATTAGTATTACCGCACGGATTCTTAGCTGTCAAAAACGCCTGAATTTCCACCTCTGTCAATGAGTTATAATTTCCCATCTGATAATCCGAGATAATATATCCCGGATCAAAATTGGCCAAGTTTGCCGCCTCAACTGTATCTTTGTCGCTAAACGTTTGTTTTAGGAACGTAAACAAAAACACGGCAAAAAACACCGTGAGCGCCATAAACCAAATCCGTGTGTCGCGCCTTCTCACCCGCATCCTTCCGACTTCTCTATTATTGCAATGCCGAATCCACATTATACTTCAGCCTCCCCGCTAATAACACCCGTCTTCTCACCAGAGCTCACGTTGATGTTCACTTGTATCTTACCCGACGAAAGCCTCTCAATCGGCACATTAAATCCTTCACACGTCGAAGTGGACGCCGAATCAATCACTGCTACTAGGCTAGTATACAAAACCTCTCCACCTTTTATCACGTTTATTTCACAACTTCCGCTCGTCAAATACTGATCAATATTCACTCTCACTATCAAATCACTGCCTGATACCCCAAGATAAGTAATCACGCCAGTTAGCCCACCCTGCTCATTTGGGTCTTCACCATCATATTGCAGGACATCTTCTTTTTGAACTGGCTCTTCCTCTTCTTCCTTTTCTTCTTTTTTGTCATCCGTTTTTTCTATTGGCTTAACGATTTGTGTCCCATTCTCTTTCTCTTTTGGCACTTCCTTCTTTTCTTTAAAATAGGCTTCCCACACAAAATAACACACTACAACTGCTGCAACTAAAAGAAGCAAAAAGAATAGTCGAGAAATCCATTTTTTGCTACGTTTTCGTCTTCTTGCCATCAGAAAACCTTTCTCTTTTAATCATAACAGGTTTAAAAAGAATTGTAAACCTTATGCTAAATCTAGCCCCAGTATCTCTGCTGCTTTTTCCAGTATTTCTTTTTCTTCCTCAGAGCAAGACATCATCTTCACTTTGAATAACTCTACGGTCTTCTCATGTTTATAATCTAATACTTCCAAGCTTCTTGCTTCACCAGGGTTTTTCTTTAAAACCCCTTTACTTACTAAATTATCAATATGCTCTGCCACTGCTGAGACACTAGAAAGCTCTAGCCCCGTCATAATTTCCCGATAAGAAGGCGAGTAACCCTTCTCTTCTCCAAAATCTTCAATAAAGTTTAAAACCGCTAATTGTTTTTTTGTTAATTTCATTACCGTCATGGTATAATTATAAATAATGAAAAAGAATAAATCAATTGATGGGCTCGAGATTCGCGATGCCAAAAATCTAGCGCCAACTAGCGCTACACCTATTAAAGTTACCGCCAAATCCAGTAAAGCAAAAGTTCCTGTTGCTACCAAACCTGCTGTTAAAACTACTACTAAACCCGTGGTTAAACCTGCCGTTAAAAAGGTTAAAACCACCGAACCGGTTATTACTAAACCTACTCGTGAACAAGCTGTTGAAGATTTTCTAAAACCTGTCCAGGCTTTCAATTTCGACGGCGAAACTGGTGAACTTACCGCTTCTGATGAGCCGATCGATAAAAATGCCAAGAAAACGAAAAAAGAAAAGAAAGAAAAGAAAAAACCTGGCAAAGTCCGTCGCGTTATTTCTATTATCGCTCTTCTTATCGTTCTTGCTTTGATCGGTCTAATTACTTGGGCTGTCCTTTGGGGTAATGACATTATTGCTAAAATTACCGGTGGCCAAGGAAACGTCTTAGACTTAATCAAATTTATTGAGCCAACTTACGAACCACTCAAAACTGATGCCAATGGTCGCACTAACATTCTCGCCTTCGGTACTAGTGGTTATAACATGGAAGGAGACGAAGGCAACGGTGTCCACGCTGGCGCCCAGCTCACTGACTCTATTATGGCAATTAGTTTAAACCAAGAAACTGGCGATATCGCCATGATTTCCTTGCCTCGCGATCTTAAAGCTTCACCTACCTGCACTGCCACTGGCAAAATCAATGAAATCTACTGGTGCAATAATATGTATAAAGATAACGAAGCTGGTGGCGCCAACGCTTTAATGGCTGAAGTTGGTGATATTCTTGGCATGGATTTTCAATACTATGCACACTTAAATTGGGGGTCGCTCGTTTCTATCGTTGATATTCTTGGTGGCATTACCGTCACTCTAGATGAAGGTATCTATGATTATTGGTGGACTGGTGCTGTTTACGAACCTGGCGTACCATATACGCTCAACGGCGAACAAGCCCTTGGTCTTTCCCGTGCCCGTCATGGTACTTCTGGCGGTGACTTCTCTCGTGGCTCCTCTCAGCAAAAGATTCTCGTCGGTATCAAAAACAAAATTCTCGAAAAGGAGCTTTCAATTCCTGATATTATTGGTCTTGCTTCTGCCCTTGGTGATAATTTCCGTAGCAACTTTTCAATCGATGAGTTAAAATCTGCCGCTCATCTCACCTTTGATTTTGATTTCGAAAGTATGCGCCAAATCTCTCTCTGGCCAGATTATATGAGAACTGGCACCCTTGATAACGGTATTTCCTATGTCTTCCCACGCGCTGGTGTTGGTGTTTACGGTCCTATCCAGGAACTCGTCGCCACTCAACTGTCTAACGATCCACGTGCATACGAAGACCCTACTATTCTTATACTAAACGCTACTGGCGAGCCCGGTGTAGCTAGCGCTGAACGTACTAAGTTAGAGGCTGAAGGTTACACTATAACTGCGATTGATAATGCGCCAGAAGACGCCGAATTTAAGAAAACCTTAACTTTCTATACTAACCACACTAAACCAGGCACCGAAGATTTAATCCAAAAATACTATAACCTAGAACAATTCCAAGTTGATTCTCTTTCTGACGCTCCAGCTTCCATTAGTCGCAATTATGACTTTGTCATCGTCATCGGCCCTTCCCCAGTCAAAGATGCTGAGGAAGAATAAAACATAGACGGGTGACGGCTCTGGAAAGGGCTCCCAAAATCTTTTGCGAAGCAAAAATTTTGGGAAGGGAGAAGAGCCGGCAGGACCCGTCTAGATTTTACTAATAATCAATTTTCTATCTCTGCCTTCACCCTCAGAGTGTGTATCAATATCCGAATAATCTTGTGCTAGTTTATGCACTACGCGACGATCTGCTGCATTGAGGTTAATTTCCATCGGCTCACCAGTCTCGCGAACTTTTTTAATCCATCCTTCAGCTTTTTCCGCAATTCTATCCGCTCTTTGTCTCTTGTAGCTAGCGACGTCTACGTTTACTCTCACTACTTCTGCCCCGTGTGATACCAGCGCCATTGACACGATATGTTGAAGTGCCCTCAAATTATCCGCATTGCGTCCAATCAAAAGCGAATTTAAGGAAGTAGATGGCACCGAAAGTTGTATTACCTCATCATCAATCGTTGATGAGACCGCCACGTTGATTCCGAAAAAACTCAAAAGATCTTCCAGATATTTCGCTGCGAATCTAATTGATTCATCTTTATTCATTTGTTATCTCCTTTTCTTTTTAATATCTTTTGCGGAGATTCTAGTTATTTTTGTTCCTGTTTTTTTGTTTTCTACCACCTGAGCTTCTTGAATCTTTTTCAGTTCCTTAGTCATCGCTTTATCTGTCGCATCGTCCATTTCTTCACGCGCCCGACTAAAGATTAATTTTTGTTGCAAAATCGTTAACATATTCGACAAGAAATAATAGAAGGCGAGTGCGCCATGAAGATTTATCATAATAATAAACATCATCAGCGGCATCATCTTCGACATCTGCCCCGTCGTCATGCTATTAATGTCACTATCATCAATTTCCTTACCTTCTTTGGCTTCTTTAATTAAATCACGGAACTTCTTGCTTTTTTCTGATTTACCAGAAGGCATTTGTTGTTTGGTCACAAAGTACTGAGCAAATGCTGCAAAAATCGCACAGAATAACATAAATACTGCACTCCAGCTAAACTTTGCCGGGTTAATCACATCACTTGCCTTTGCCTCTAAATTGATAAAGTTAAACAGTTGTGGGTGAAAATCATATTCAGGCTTCTCTAATTCTTCCTTATTCTCTGCTATATTATATTCATCAACTTTTACAAGATATGCTTGTTGCTTTTCTTCCAGTGTCCGAATCTCTGAACCTTCGTAAGCTACAATATCATAGGCGCGATTCGTTAAATTATCTATCGGCATCGGTGTAGCAATTACTCTAATTGCTGAGAAAATCGCAATAAAAATTGGCAGCTGGATTAATAGTGTTGCGAGAGAAGCAAACGGTTTAATATTATATCTTTTATAAAGATCCATCGTTTGGAGCGATTCAAGTTGCTTATTCCCGTTACAGTTCTTTCTAATTTGCGTTAATTCCGGCTGAATCTTCCGCATCAGTTTCGACTGATTAAGTTGCTTTTTGGTTAGCGGCCACATCAAAAGTTTCACTAAAATCGTAAAGATAATAATCGCGAGACCAAAATCGTGCACTAAATTAAAGATTACAAACAGAATATTGACGATTGGCCTAACCAAAATCATATCAATAAAGTTAAATGGCCCACCAGTTGCAATCGAGCCAACGATAAACGCTAACACGAGCGCCCAAGTTATCGTTTTTTTCACACTCCAATTTTTCATTCTACTCCTTATTATAACACACTTTCGCCTCTTCGACTAGCTCCCCTAACTCCTTTTCTAGCTCAGAAAACGGCAAATTCAAAATATCTTTTGAAAACACCACAAATATATAGTCATATTCCTTCGGTATTAAATCAAAATTTACTCTCAGAGCCTCGTAGACGCGTCTTCTGATCCGGTTTCTCTTCACCGCTGACTTTACCACTCTCTTTGAGACTACCACTGCAAACCTCGTAAAGTGTCGTTCATTCTTCAAAAAAACTAACGACATCCTTGGCCGGCGAATCGTCTTTCCCTTCTGATAAACAAACCTCACTCCACCTCGTGAGTGAAACCGATACTTCTTACTTAACATACATATATATTATAGCATAAAAATACCCCTTTAGAGGGGAATCCGGAGCCTGGCAAAGCGAGGACAAGCGCCGGCCGCCCGTGGCGACGGACCGGCCGGACGCGGCCCTTAAAAAAGGGGTATTTATGCGGTTAGTCTAGCGCGTCCTTTAAGACGACGTCTCGCTAACACCTTGCGACCATTTGAGGTAGCATTCCTTTTCATAAAGCCATGCTCAACTTTGCGTTGGCGCTTGTGCGGCTGGTATGTACGTTTTGGCATATTATTCCTTAATATTTATTAATATTCAAATTCTTGTCATAGTATAGCGCATTTTTCCACATTTTTCAAGCAGTTTTCCACACATCTCTCGCTAAAAAATGTATTTTGTGGAAAATTTTACCCCCGTTTTTTAAAAACCATATTATAAAACATTTTTTCCGGTTAAAACCTGTGGAAAACTTCATTCATCTATGCTATACTAAAGATTAGTAAAGGAGGTTCAATGTATAACGTGTGGGAAAACGTCTTAGCTGAAATCGAGCAAAAGATTTCACCTGCCTATTTCTCCACTTGGTTCCAAGATACATCACTTATGTCTGCCGAAAACGGTCATATTGTGATCGGTGTGAAAAATAGTTTCTACGTCAAACAATTACGCACTAAATACTATAATACTATTGCCGATGCCCTTACTAAGAATGGCGTCACTGTAGATAATATCGATTTTGAGGTTAAATCCGATGTTAAACCTAAAGTTCGCTCCCGCGAAGTCCCAGTCACTATTGAACTCCCTAAACTAAAATCAATTAAAAAAACTTCAGACACTACCGATAATGGCCTTAATAGTAAATATACTTTGGATAATTTCGTTATTTGCAGTAACAATGACGTTGCCGTTGCCGCCGCCAAAAGTATTATTAAGAATCCAGGCACTCGTTGTAACCCATTCTTCCTCTATGGTGGCCCTGGTCTTGGTAAAACCCACCTTGTCCAAGCTATCGGTAATGAGCTCGTTAAGAATAATCCAAACTTTAAGATACTATACATTCCAGTCTCTCGCTTCTATTCTGACTTTATTGACGCCATTCAAAATGGCAAAGGTAAAGATTTCAACCGTAGGTTTGAAAAACTAGACTGTCTCATCGTTGAAGACTTTCAATTCATTGTAAATAAGGAAAAATCCCAGGAAGAATTCTTTAACATCTTCAATAATCTTTACCAATTAAACAAACAAATCATCGTCACCTCAGATCGTCTTCCTTCTCAAATTGAAACTGTCGATGTCCGTCTCGCTTCTCGCCTTACTATGGGTGGTGCCTTTGATCTCCAGCTTCCAAAGTTCGAAGATAAATGTGCCATATTAAAAGCTAAGGCTGAGTTTATGGGCGCCGAAATCGAGCCAGAAGCAATCGAATACATCGCTGAGAACGTCAATACTAATATTCGCGACCTTGAAGGCGAATTATCCGCTATTCTATTAATGTCTGAAGTTCGTGGCCTCACCCCATGGGAACTCATCCAAAATGGTGCCGCCAGCATTAATAAAAATAGCAAGCTCCGCCCTACCTCTAGTAAACAAGTAGTTGAAAAAGTCGCTAAGTATTATAACCTCACAGTTAAAGAAATGTGTGGCAAATCCCGCGTCAGCAACATTAAAACCGCTCGTCAAGTTGCTATGTTCCTCCTTTCCAAAGAACTTTCCATGAGCACCACTAAAATTGCTAATGAGGTTGGCGTCAAAGACCACACCACTGTTATGCACGGCATTAAAAAGATTGAAAACGATATTAAACTCAATTTCACCCTCCGTGATCAGATTGATACTATCAAGGAGCACATTTATGGTTAAGAATATTAAAAATGTGGAAATTTTGTGTAAAACCATGCGTAAATCCTTGCGATTTTCCCGCGCAAAACTTTGTGTAGATTCAAAAACTAAAAACCAAGTTTGTGTAAATCCCCACTTTCCCACCAACTTTTCCCGCCTTTTTCACAATATTATTCACAACCAAACCTCCTCTATACCAAACCAATATTTTCCACTTTTCCACCAAGTCTACTACTACAACTTTAATAAATTAATAATTAGAAATAATTAGAAGAAAGGAATCAAAAATGAAAATTGAAGTCGCTCAAGAAAAACTCGCCAAGGCCTTAAATAATGTTAGCCGTATTGCTGTCGGTAAAGTTACTCTTCCTATTCTTAATAATGTCTTGATTAGAGTAAATAATAAAAAAGTTTCCCTCACCACCACTAACCTTGATATGGCCATTGTTGATTTCCTTCCAGTTTCCAATTCTGAAGACGGCGTTATCACTGTACCAGCCAAACTTCTCGCTGAATTCATTTCTAACCTTCCTAAAGGCGAAAAAATCACCATCACCGAGAAAAACCAAAAGATCACCATTTCCGCCGGCAAATATCAATCAGTTATTAACGGTTCCCCAGCTGATGATTTCCCAGAACTCCCAGAAATTGCCGAGAAAAAGGCTGTAGTCTTCAAGCTCGGTACCGAGGACTTCAAAGCTGGAGTTTCCAGTGTGATTATTGCTAGTTCCAATGATCTCACTCGTCCTGCCCTCACTGGCGTCTATTTCAACACCTACGACAAAACCCTCGCCATCGCCGCCACTGACGGTTACCGCTTAGCCGAGAAAAAACTCATTAAAAACGTCCAAAGCGAAATTGCCGTCATTGTCCCAGCCACCACTCTTCAAGAAGTACTTCGTTCTCTAAGCGACGATATGGAAGAAATTGAAATCTCCTTCAATGAAGATTTAGTTCGCTTCCGTCTTGGTGAAGTAGAGATTATTAGTAAACTTATCGACGCCAGCTATCCAGACTACCGTCGTCTCATTCCAAAAGACAACGATATTAAAGTTGAATTAAACCGCGACGAACTTATTCGTGTTACTAAACTTGCCGCCCTCTTTGCGAGAAGCGTTAACGGTGCCATCGTTTGCGAAACTAAAAAACCAGACACCTTCTCAGTTAAATCTCTCGCTTCCGAACTTGGCGAAAACGATTCCACTATTGAAACCGAAGTGAAAAAAGAAGGTAAGATCCGTCTCTCTGCTCGCTTTATGACCGACGCCCTCAATGCTCTCGATGCTCACGATATCGAAATCGAATTCAGCAACCGCATCACCCCAATGATTCTCCGCAATAAAAAGAACGATAATTATACTCACATCATAATGCCTTTGAACTCATGATTATAAAATCCATCAGCCTCACTAATTTTCGAAATCACGACACCTATCATTTAGACTGCAACGATGATACTACCTTGATTTTAGGTAAAAATGGCTGTGGTAAAACCTCGGTTCTCGAAGCTATCTATATTTTAACCCGTGGCAAAAGTTTTCGCGCCACCGACCAAGATATAGTTAAACGCAAAACCGATTTTTACCGCATCGAACTAATCACCGAAACCGGCGAAAAAAACACTGTTACCTACGATGGTAAAACTAAAACCTTCACCATCATGGACAAAAAATCCCGCCGCTTACCTAAAGATCATAAATACCCAGTGGTGCTCTTCCTCCCTTCTGATTTAAATCTTATTAGCGGTTCCCCTTCCCGTCACCGCGAGTATTTTGACCGACTTTTTGCTCAGCTCGACGAAAAATATTCGAGCTACCTTTCCCGCTACGAAAAAGCCCTGCGCCAACGAAACGAAATT
>JAEEGF011656737.1_pt1 | contig 34832 bp, 30 predicted proteins | sample 9134171 | NCBI WGS metagenome assembly JAEEGF01 (sample SAMN16246542, study PRJNA631951) | gut metagenome | biome: gut microbiome; feature: rumen; material: AP-attached | host: Bos | place: Iran: Karaj | collected 2018-10
ATCCATTTGATAGTTAGATGTTTTCAAAGAACCTAAAGTGTGGTTCAGTTAGCAATAACAGTTATTTAGCTTAAATGTTTGTGGTGCAAAATTAAAAAAAAAATCTGTAAAATGCAAAGTATTAGAATAAAAAATCAGAAAAACTGAATAAAAAATGACGAATTATTGTATTTTTTTACGGCATAATGAGTTTATGTATCATCGTTTGACCTAAATGTGTACCATTTTTTTACGTCGTTGCGATATATAAAATGAAAAAACGTCAGGATAGGACATTTTTGATATTTTGTATTCAAGATTTTTACAACTAAAAAACGCAAACCAGAGAGAAAATTATGGCATTATAGCCGTTCCGGTGGGCAAAAAAGGGCATTTTTCGTGCTTCCAGATGTTAAAGCATAGCTTTTACAATGTAATTAGATAGCTTTTACAGTGTAAAAGGTGCCCTTTTACAACGCAATATGATAGCTTTTTCACCATAAAAGCTATCATATTACATCGTATTTTTTAAACCTTCTCTTGAAAATCAGCAAGTTACAACCTTCTTGAGTTTTCGATAAAACCAACCAGCCGTAAACTTTTTTGAAAAACAGCCCTCTATTTCGACTTAAAACAGGGTGCAGAATAGGACAAAAAGCCCCACCCTGGCCCTCCCCCATAGGGAGGGGGAAAGGTGAAAAAAACGATGACGGAAGAATCTGTCTTATATTTACGATTTAGTAAGGCTGGGAATCCAGCAAAAAATCATACACATTTAATATCAGTATGCCATCCTCATTCTGATATGTAGGCTGCATTACGTCGCCTACTATGAGTATTTTCTGGAAATCATCATTTATACGGCGCAGGGAGTTTAGCTCCTGTTCCATTTTTTCTTGCGAAGGAAGTGCCAGTGCCGATTGTATGTAGTGACGCTTGTAACCACTGTTACATACAAAATCCACCTCAAGCGTGCTACGGTAACTCTTGCCCTCGCTGTTTTTTCCGTTTACGGATACCTCACCCACATCAACAGAAAAACCTCGCAGACGCAATTCATTATATATCATGTTCTCCAACAAGTGCGTACGTTCCGACTGTCTGAAGTTTATCCGCGCATTACGCAGTCCCAAGTCTTCAAAATAGTATTTGCTCGTAGTGCTTATATACCGTCTTCCCTTTATGTCATATCTGACCGCTCTCTCAAGTATGAAGGCATCCTGCAACATATCAAGATATTTTTTAATTGTTTCGTATGATATGGTGCTTTTCTTCACACTGTGAAAAGTGTCTTGCAGTTTTTTAGCACTTACCAGTCCGCCTATGCCCGATGCAAGCATGCTTATCAGTTCCTCAAGATCATCATCGTTCTTGATGTTGTATCGTTCCTTAATGTCCAGCAAGTAGGTATTCGTGAAAAGCGATTTCAGATAGTTCTCCTTCTGTTCCACAGTCTGCATCGTCACTGTCTGAGGCAAACCACCGTACGTCATATATTCGCGCAGGGCATCCTCTTTACCCAAAGACGGCCTTGCAGAAAGGAACTCCTTGAATCCCAACGGACGTATATTCACCTCGTCACCACGCCCGCGAAACTCAGTAATGACATCCTTGGACAGGAATTTTGCGTTGCTGCCCGTTACATACACGTCGGCGTTACCTATATGCAACATACTGTTAAGCACATCCTCAAATTCATTGACATGCTGCACCTCATCTAACAGTATGTAATACATATTTTCATCCTTTATCCTGCTACGCACATAAGTCAGCAGTTCGTCAGGATTCCTTAATGCCTTGTTGAGACGGTCCTCTAAGTCTATCCTGACAATATGGTCGTCAGCTACGCCCTCTTCTAACAGATGCTTATAGAAAATCGTAAATAGTAGGTACGACTTGCCAGAGCGTCTCATGCCTGTCACCACCTTTACCATGCCGTTATGTTTACGGCTTACCAGCCTCTGAAGATGATAGTCTCTTTTGATTTCCATACAAATATTTAGTTTTGTCTGGTGCAAAGTTACTAATTTTTCTCTTTACCAAATCATTTTTACTCTAAAAAAATGCGTAAATACGCATTTTTTTAGAGTAAAAACACAAAAAAAGCGCCTTTTTACTCTGAAAAAATGCGTATTTACGCAATTTTTCAGAGTAGGAATACTAAAAATGCATTATGATTTATTCCCAGTTTTTATTTACGGAAAAATTATCAACTATACACTCATTAAATGAATATTAAAGAAGAGCTCAGAACCAGTGTAGTTGTTGAATTAAAATAAATCTGCAAATAAGGAAGAAAAGATTGCAGGAAAGAATAATATTTACTAACTTTGCAGTGAGTAAATTGACAATCGAATTGCAGAAATACAAAAAGCCATAAGAATTACAAAATGATAAATAAAAGAACAAAAAAATGAGTAGAAAATTATTTTTTTTTATAATAATATTTATTTGTGGATGTAATAATAAAAAAACAGGGCTAAACAATCCTATAGTATTAAGTAGTATTGATAGCATATGCTCTATGTCCGCTCCTATTAGAGATTCGCCTTGCGAAAGTATACACATAGACGAATATTATTTGAGTAGGAGGAGAATAGAATGGGAAATGGCTGACAGCATTGCAAAATATTGTAGTCCAAGTGAATTGGAAAAATTGTCCGTCAAACATAAATCCAGTGCTGTTCGTTATGTTGCATTTCGGTTATTGTTGAAGAAAAATCCTCACAAAGCTGTGGAGATACTTATTGATGATATAGATAGTGACGATAGTATTATTGCAACGAGATTAGATGAGGGATTTCCTGAATTAATTTCAAGTCTGAGAACAGACTTGATTCAAGGAGGAAGAAGCAAATACAACATCTCTATTGAGGATTCTATTGCTGTGGACAATGCTATTCTTAAATCTAAAAATAAATTAAGGTTTCATTATTATCCATATCTCATAGAAAGGATGAAGAAAGCTTCAGAATAGTGTTTTTATACAAAACAAACATAAGAAACAAAGAAGATTGATTGCGCGATATTTACTGTATGCACCACCTTTCATACATGTTCCACAACAGTCTTATACTCCAAATGCAGGGTACGCACCCCGTTCAATGTCTACGAACCTGTATATGTTGACAGCTATCAGCACCAACAGCAGTAACGATGCTGGTCACACTCATGCCAGCCAAGGCTGTGGCAGGCGATTTCTGGGATGACCTGCAAGTGAATGGACGCGTGGGCTATAACATTGGCGGCACAGCGCCCGTACCACTTCCGCGAAGCATCCGCAGCATAGAGAGCTACAGCCTCACACCTTGCAGATTCAGATAAAACAACCTGTAAGGAATTCTTCCCCTCGTTATATACCCAGACTTCTCTTTTCTCTTTTCTCTTTCTTCTTTCCTCCTTCCGCTCGTCGCTTGCGACGCTTTTCTTGCGCTCCGTGGGTGCTCAGGCGCATAGCGGAGTCCCAAGGCTGCAAGCCGACTAAAAGAACTTTCAACCTTCAACTTTCAACTTTTCCATCCTTCCCCCCTCAACTTAAAATTGTTCTGTAAAAAAAGAGAAAAAATATTGCAAGGAAGAAAAATAATTACTATCTTTGCGCTGAGTAAAATTACTCACTTCACTGAGTAAAAAGTTTGTATATGTATAAAAGAGCAGAATATCAAACGATTAAGAATAGACTTGTAGAGGGTGGAAAGTTTATTCAAGTGGTTATGGCCCCCGTCAGGTAGGAAAATCCACGGTGGTTAGACAAGTCCAAAGTTCCAGGTATATAACAATTCTCTGAAGATGGTTTATACCCCCCATACCTTTGAACAAGCTGTAATAGACCGAAAAGGATGGGGACGTATCTATGAGTCTTGCATTGGCAGTTATTTGGTTTGTCAGGCTTTCGTGCATCGCTTCGAAGTATTCTATTGGCGCGATAAAAGTGACGAGGTGGATTTTATACTTAGGAAAAAGGGTGTTGTGATTGCCATAGAGGTGAAGAGCAGCGCAGAAAAGAGCACTAAAGGACTTGAAACTTTCCGTAAGATGTTTAATCCTCATTCTACCATTCTCGTAGGTGATGGCGGCATTGGTGCTGAAGATTTCCTTTCTATGAATATAAAAAGCTTGTTTGACTAGTATTATACGTCCGGCATGGAATGACAAGGCAAGCATAGTTTGTACCTGCAGATTGACTCTATAGCTCGCACAATTAAATTTCAAAATGAAAGTATCAATTCAAGAGTTTTGGAAGTAGGCATACCCAAAGGGGCAACAAAATCTCAGATAGAACAAATCAATATTGAAACAATTTCGTTTGGAGAATTAAGTGAATATTACTGAGATATATGAATGCAGATCAGTTTTATAAAGAATTAAAATCATTAACACCTCAGTTAAAAGATTTTGACAATTATTCTATAGAATTTGCCCAGGGATATATTGATGATATGTATATAGAACCTTGGAGTGTGCCTTTTGGAATTATGCCGGAAAATCCCATATTGGATTTAATTGGTAGATATGATGTGAGTACATTGTGTATTCAGGTTTTTGGATTTTTTAAACCTGATGATGTCGGTGAAAACGAAAAGTATATTTATTTTGGTAACAAGGAAGGTTCGCCTCTTGCAATCGAAAAAGCAACAGGTCAGATTGCAGAAATGGATCCAAATGAAGAACGCATAATATGCTATATGGCAAAAGACCAATCATGCTTCCTTGATTTCCTTGTCGCATTAGAAAAATTGAATCAACTTTGGATTCTTCATGGAATGACAGATGAGAAAAGAGATAAGGAGCTACAGAAATTATTGCCCATACTGGGAGGAAACGAATATGCTCATGGAATAGAGGATTTATGATGATAAAAATAGTTGAGTTTTGAGGAATGAGAAATCATTTTCTGTTTTATGTTATAGATTTTCCCATATCATGTTACATCGTAAAAGCATAGCTTTTACAGTGTGAAAGCTATCGAATTACAACCTAAAAGCACACATATTGCGATGCAAAATGAGCCATACGCCAAATATTCAGTAACTTTGCTAATGACAAAAAGAATAATAACCAATATTTCTGAGGACAGACTTTTGGGAGGGTTGTTTCAGGAATTATGGGTGGAAAAAGGGTGGGAAATACTTGAGATGCGACAATTATTGCAGTTTTTGAAAGATTTTTCAAAAAAAACTGTGAAAAAATTTGGAGGTTTCAATTGAAAGTAGTAATTTTGCACTTGAAAACAGATGGGAACTTATTTCTACTCTCGTTTTCTTTACATAATGATTGGGATATGGTGTAATGGTAACACTGCAGATTCTGGTCCTGCCTTTCCTGGTTCGAATCCGGGTATCCCAACAAAACAAGAGGGTTGCATCTTTAGGATGTAACCCTTTTTTGTTATAAGTCTTTTTGCTAAATCAAAAAAACTTCGTACCTTTGCAATATCTTACGGTGGGTGGCTTAGTCCCCGTAACAGAAGGAGAAAAGATGAAGAAGAAACAGATATGCATACTTGGCAGCACAGGTTCGATAGGCACACAGGCTCTTGAGGTGATAGAGGAGCACAGTGACCGTTTCGAGGCTTACTGTCTTACAGCGAATAACCAGGTGGAGCTGCTCGCCGAGCAGGCTCGTAAGTTCAAGCCTGCAGCAGTGGTCATAGCCAATGAGGAGAAGTATGACCAGTTGACGGCGCTGCTTGAGGACTGCCCTGACATAAAGGTGTATGCCGGTGCGCAGGCGTTGTGTGACATCGTTGAGGCTGAGCCTATTGATATGGTGCTTACCGCCATGGTGGGGTTTGCCGGACTGGAGCCTACCATCCATGCCATCAAGGCACACAAAAAGATATGTCTTGCCAACAAGGAGACGCTGGTGGTGGCTGGCGAGCTGATTTGCGAACTGGCGCAACAGTATCGTGCGCCAATACTGCCTGTGGATTCAGAACACTCCGCCATCTTCCAGAGTATAGTAGGCGAGGGTGATAACGAGGTGGAGAAGATACTGCTCACTGCCAGCGGTGGTCCGTTCCGCCTGAAGACTCTCGATGAGATGCGCACAATGACGGCGGCTGACGCACTGCGTCATCCTACATGGGACATGGGTGCGAAGATAACAATAGACTCTGCCTCGATGATGAACAAAGGCTTTGAGGTGATAGAGGCGAAGTGGCTGTTTGGCGTGGAGGCAGACAAGATACAGGTGCTGGTGCACCCTCAGTCTATAGTGCACAGTGCGGTGCAGTTTCGCGATGGTGCCGTGAAGGCGCAGCTTGGCGTGCCTGATATGCGCTTGCCTATACAGTATGCCTTTACATATCCAGACCGTCTGCCTATGACGGGCGAACGCCTTGACTTGTTCAGGCACCCGTTAGAGTTCTTTGAGCCTGACATGGAGAAATTCAAGTGTCTGGCACTCGCCTTCGAAGCCATCAAGCGAGGTGGCAACGCCTGCTGCGTGGTTAACGCTGCCAATGAGATAGTCAACCTTGCCTTCCGCCAGGGACAGATAGGTTTCCTTGACATGGGTGACATTATAGAGAAGACGCTCAACAAGGCTACTGTGATAAAGAAGCCTACACTTGAGGACTATATCAATTCAGACATGGAGGCGAGACGCATAGCAGAGGAGTATGTCGTAAAGAAATAGGTCGTGCATCAGGGATAGTGGATATCAGTGTGGTGTATAGATGATTGTGAAAATAAAACGGTGTCGTGAGGATTTCATGACACCGTTTTATTGTTATTTATAGTTTTTTATGAAAGGTAGAAGTTGGAATGTCACGAAAAATGTGTAACTTTGCACTCGCAAGCTCGCCTAGGGCGACCACGAGCCAGCTCTGCTGACCCTCGTTGCTTGCTTCGTGCGATACATTGCACTCGCAAGCTCGCCAAGGGCGACCACGAGCCAGCTCTGCAGACCCTCTTTGCTTGCTTCGTGCGATACATTGCACTCGATAATTTGTAAAACATAAAATATCTTAACTCATAACACTTGTGGAAGTATTTCTTATAAGAACATTACAGTTTATTCTCGCAATAACAATACTCGTGGCACTGCACGAGGGCGGACATTTCTTTTTCTCAAAACTCTTCGGCGTAAGGGTAAATAAGTTCTATATTTTCTTCGATTGGAAGTTCTCCTTGTTCTCCACCAAGTTCAACTGGTGGCGCAAGTTGCGTGGCAAGGTTGACGGTAACGGCAAGGTTATACCAGCCAAGAAGAAAGAGGACGGTTCTTATGAATATGAAGGTACAGAGTACGGACTCGGTTGGATACCCCTTGGCGGCTACTGCCAGATAGAGGGCATGATAGACGAGACGCAGCACGACGTGGAGAAGCTCAAGGAGCCTGCCAAGCCATGGGAGTTCCGTGGTAAGCCTACATGGCAGCGCCTGCTTATCATGGTAGGCGGTGTACTTGTCAACTTCCTGTTGGCACTCGTCATATATTGCGGTGTGTTCTTTACATGGGGTGAGGACTACTATGCTCTTAAGGATATGCCCTACGGTATGAAGTTCAACGAGCAGGCACAGCAGTTAGGTTTCCGCGACGGCGATAAGCTCATCGGCACCGAAGAAGGAGAGTTCCGTGAGTTCAATGCCAATATGATGCGCTCGCTGACCACTGCCAAAGAGGCGACGGTGCTTCGCAATGGCAAGCAGGTTAAGATACAGCTGCCAGGCAATCTCTCACTGCTTGAGATGCTGAAGACAGAGCCGGTGTTCTGTCGTCCGTTTGTGCCGGCAGATGTTGACACCATCATTCCTAATACCGCAGCAGCCAAGGCAGGCATGAAGAAAGGCGACCGCATCATTGCTCTCGGCAACAAGCCTGTGGACTCTTGGAATACGTTCACTTACGAAAGCGGACGTATGGCAGACGCTCTTAACGACTGCAAGACGAAAGCCGACTCATTGAAGGTACTTACCACAGTGGTGACATATATAAATAAGGAGAAAGGCGACACCACCACCGCCAAAGTGGTGTTTGACAATGAGGCGCACCTCGGTGTTGGTATGACCACCATAGCCGACTACATGGAGCCTACCCATAACAGCTACAACCTGCTTACCTGCATACCTGCCGGCATAGGCTATGCCCTTGATATGCTGGGCGGCTACGTCAGTGACCTGAAGTATGTCTTCACATCTGAGGGCGCAAAGCAGCTGGGAGGTTTCGGAGCCATCGGCAGTATGTTCCCGCCGGTATGGGACTGGCACATGTTCTGGATGATGACAGCCTTCCTGTCTATCATTCTGGCCTTTATGAACATCCTGCCTATACCAGCCCTTGACGGTGGTCATGTGATGTTCCTGCTCTATGAGATGATATTCCGTCGCAAGCCGGGTGACAAGTTTATGGTATATGCCGAGTACGTGGGTATGGGCATCCTGCTCCTGCTTATGGTAGTGGCAAACCTCAACGATGTGCTGCGCTTCTTCGGCGTGATGCACTAAAACGTGATGTACTAAATATAAAAGAAGGACGGTAATCCAATGCGGTTGCCGTCTTTTTTTATCATACAAAGGAAAATGGAGAAAGATAAAAATGTCCTAAATGTACGAAAATAAGAAAACTCATTCTAAGCGACTATCTCCATGTCGGTGGAACATGATGCCATCGTGGGGGTAAAATGCGACAGAGGGGCTGTAAACGGCAATTTCCGGGGTGGATGTTTTTTGGAAAAAAGAGAAAAAAGGTGAAAAAGGTACGTTTTGACTCGTTTTTGGGGTCAGAACGTACCTTTTTGTGTTGTAAAAGCATAGCTTTCACAGTGAGAAATGATAGCTTTAGTATAGTAAAGTGATAGCTTTTACGACCTAAAGTGATAGCTTTTACCATAAAAACAGAAAACTCACATATTCCGGCAATGTTCTTTTTCGGAACAGAGTGGTGGTTTGCGGCGAAATGTTTTTTATGTAATAATTAAAGTTTCGCATGCGCTCACTCGTTAGGTTTTAAGGTAATAAGGTCGTAAGGTCATGAGGTGAAATGTGCTTAATCGTGATAAACAGTTACCTAATATCACCTTAAAACCTCTAAGCGAAGCGACCTTGCACCTTAAGACCTCAACGAAACTGAAGCTTGCGAAAGTTGAGTAATAATTTTGTTGTTTAGAAAAAAATGTTTAGTTTTGCACCCGAAAATAAATAACAAGAGCAATGGATAACAAACAGAAAAAAGGAAAGCTGTTGATATTCTCCGCTCCTAGCGGCAGCGGCAAGTCAACGATAATAAACTGGTTGATGCAGGAGCATCCGGAACTGAACATGCACTTCTCCATCAGTTGCACCTCACGTCCGCCTCGCGGTCAGGAGCAGAACGGGGTGGAGTACTTCTTCCTCACTCCGGAGGAGTTCCGTGAGAAGATACAGCGTGACGAGTTTGTGGAGTATGAGGAGGTATATACCGACCGCTATTACGGCACACTGAAGTCGCAGGTGGAGAAGCAGCTGGAGGCAGGCGAGAATGTGGTCTTCGACGTAGATGTGCACGGAGCCGTAAACATCAAGAAGGCATACGGAGAGCAGGCGCTGAGCCTGTTTATACAACCGCCTTCGGTAGAGGAACTGCGCCGCCGTCTTACAGGTCGTGGAACTGAAAAAGAGGAAGAGATAGAGAAGCGCATAGCCAGGGCAGAGTATGAGTTGTCATTTGCTGATAAGTTTGACACCGTAATAATAAATGATGAGCTTGACGTGGCTAAGCGTGAGACACTCTCTGTCATTAATCATTTTATAGTATAGCAAAGCTTAACGAAAACTAAAATTTCATAATTTTTAGGTATTGCCCGCGATTGGGAAAAGTGGTAATTTTGCAGCCGAATAATTTTTATTTGGATTATGAACGCAAAAAAAACACTTTTCTCAATCGCTTTTTTTTCTGCGGCACTCACAGTGTCAGCACAGCAGAATGGAGACAAGATAGCCGAGTATGAAAGCTTCGGCAAATACCGCGTGGGCGGTTACGGTGAGGCGGTTGCAGCATTCAAGGACTATGGTTCCAACCGTTTCTACGGTCATCCGGAAGGAAACGCCAAGGAGAACCGTAACACCATAAGCATACCTCGCCTTGTGATAGCCGGCGACTATAAGTTTAACAACAAGTGGATTCTCGGTCTGGAGATAGAGTTTGAGAGTGGAGGTACAGGCACTGCCTACGAACTTGAGAATACCGAGAACGGAGAATACGAGACAGAAGTGGAGAAAGGCGGCGAGGTGGCTGTTGAGCAGTTCCATATCACCCGTCTTATAACCCCTGCGTTCAATGTGCGTGCGGGTCATATCATTGTGCCGGTAGGTCAGAATAACGCACACCATGAGCCGCTGAACTTCTTCGGCACTGTGCGTCCTGAGGGTGAGACAAGCATAATACCTAATACATGGCATGAGACGGGACTTGAGTTCTTCGGACAGTTTGGCAAGGGCTATGCCTCTTTCAACTATCAGGCAATGGTGGTGGCAGGTCTCAACGCCAACGGCTTTGACCGTAACGGATGGGTGAAAGGCGGCAAGCAGGGACTGTTTGAGGAGGATAACTTCACAAGTCCGGGCTACGCGCTGCGTCTGAACTATACTGGTGTGCCTGGACTCCGTCTGAGCGGTTCCTTCTATTACTGCGCCAACACCGGCAGCAACGCCGACAAGAGCCAGACGTATGACGGACTAGGTAAGTTGCCATTGCGTATATACAACTTCGAGGGACAGTATAAAAACCGCTATGTGGAGGCGCGCGCCAGCGTGCTCTGGGGTAACCTAACCAACTCTAACGTGGTGTCATCAAAGAACACCAAGTTGTCAAACAAGTCTCCTTATAGCCGCATTACCCCAGTGGCTCACAAGACTATAGCCTGCGGAGGAGAGGCCGGTCTGAGGCTTAAGGGCTTCTCTGCAAGCGAGAAAATGCCCGACATCATACCATTTGTGCGCTATGAGTATTATAACTCACAGGAGGAAGTGACTGCGCCTAACGTGGCAGATGCACGTTGCAAGGTAAGCATGTGGACAATGGGTGCCAACTGGCGTGCTCTGCCTAACCTCGTAGTCAAGGCAGACTATACTACCCGCAGCATAGGAGGAGGAAACTACAACTCAGAGAATGAGTTTGCCGTTGGCGTAGCATGGGCTGCATGGTTCCTGAACGGAAAATAAGAAGAACAAAAGAAGAAGATAACTAACACGAAAAATAAAAAAGGAAAAGATGAAAAAGAATCTGTTTTTTATGGGACTTATGGCTCTCGGTATGAGTCTCGGTATGGTTTCTTGTAGCAGCGATGACGACAACAAGAACGACGGCGGTATTACAGAGGAGCAGGCTCAGAACCTTGATTACTCTGCAGAGCTGGCAAACGCATGGGGTAACTATGCCCTCAACGTGGCAAACCTGTTGAAGGCTGATGCCACAGCACTCAATGATGCTTGGACAACAGGTGGCTTCGCAAACCAGTTCAAGAACCACACCGCAGGCTCAGGCTATCAGTCTGCAGAGAATTGCGTAGAGGAGATATTCCAGGGATGCATAGACATAGCCGGAGAGGTAGGTACAGCCAAGATAGGCGAGCCTGTGGACTACTGGACACAGGGCCAGAAAAACAAAGCCCTCTATGCCGTGGAGTCATGGTATTCATGGCACTCACGTGACGACTATAAGAACAATATCCTCTCTATTGCAAACTCATTCCTCGGCAAGGTGCTTGACGCAGATGTTACCCTGAATGCATCGCTGGCAAGCCAGGCAGACCAGAACAGTCTGTATGCTATATGCAGTGCCAAGCCAGCATTGAACGAGCAGACAGAGAAGGTATGGAATGATGTATGTGCTGCATGGCAGGCTATTGACAACATACCACAGCCATTCCGTAATAACATAGGTTCTACAGAGGCTACCGAAGCTATGGATGCCTGCGCTACACTCGGTGAGGACTTGGAGACACTCCAGGCTCTCGTAGCTGACAACCTTTCAGAAGATGAGTGCCAGGCTATCGTTAACCAGTTTGTTGACGGTGTGGCTCTGCCTACATACTCAGCACTCAAGAGTAAAGTGGAGGATCTCTATGCAGCTATCCAGACACTCAAGAACAATCCTACCAATGATAACTTTGAGGCAGCTGCTGAGGCATGGCTTGCTGCTCGTCAGCCATGGGAGTCATCAGAGGCTTTCCTCTTCGGTCCTGTAGCAGAGCTTGGTCTTGACCCTAACATGGACTCATGGCCACTCGACGCCGTAGGTATATATAACCTGCTGCAGTCACAGAACTGGAGCGAGATGAGTTGGACTGGTGATTATGATGAGGAGAACGAGAACATAGAGGCTGCACAGTCTCTTCGCGGATTCCACACACTGGAGTTCCTTATCTTCAAGGATGGACAGCCACGTAAGGCAAATTAAGTTATAATAATATAAAAACCAACATATTGTTAGTTATACGACAGTGTAGGCCACGGTGAAAAACCGGGCCTGCACTTTAGTCGCATAAAAAGGAATTATGAATACCAAGACACTATTGTTGCTCACTTTTTCTGTTGTATCAGTGTTGTTCTCTTGCTCGGATGACGAGTCGGAGAACCTTGACGTATTTTATGATGAGCACTCGGCAGATTTGGTGAACTATGCCTTGTCTGCCGGTACGTCAACCATCTTCAACAATACGTCAAAGGCATACGATATAGATGCGGAGTGGCTCTCGGGCACTTATGCCACACGCTGGCAGAACGGCAACAGACTGTATGACAATGTAACCGATAAATACGGTCCGGTATATGCAGGCTATTCCTGTGGCTCATGTCACATGAATGCAGGAAGAACCAATCCTGGCGTATGGAACTATCTCTATACAGACACAGACGGCAGTCCGGTTTACGGTTCTGGCACAAACGGTATGTCTGCCATGCTGGTGTATGTGGCGCGTAAAAACGGAGTGTTCTTCCAGGACTACGGTCGTGTGCTTCATGACCAGACCATATATGGCGTGACGGCAGAGGGAAAGCTGGAGGTACGCTATAACTATGAGAGGGGCACATTCCCAGACGGAGAGGAGTATGAGCTGGCACATCCTAACTATACCGTGGTGAAGTGGTATAAGCAGATGTGGGATGAGGTACAGGGCAAGTATGTGGATATCAAGCCCGAAGACCTGTTCTGCACCGTGCGCATACCACTGCGTCATGTAGGCATGGGACAGATGATGGCGCTTGATCGCGAAGAGATAAAAGCCCTTGCAGCCAAGAGTAACTATCCAGAGTATGGCATCAGCGGCAGGTGTAACTATATCACGGAGCGCGGTGTGTATGACATAGGCTTGTCAGGTAATAAGGCGCAGCACCAGGACCTTACGGTGGAACTGGGATTCTCAAGTGATATGGGTGCTACCAACTCCCGTTATCCAGAGGAAATATGTGAGGGACAGCTGCAGATGATAGAAGGCTCTATGATGGGACTGACATACGATAGGCTTGAGGTGTCAGCAGAAGACATGGAGAATGTGGACCTCTACCTGCACAGCCTTGGCGTGCCCGCCCGTCGTCTGGGCAGTACTACGCAGATGGTAACGCTCACCAGAAGTAACGGAACGGTGGAGACCATGACGGAGCGCGCCGCCATACAGCGTGGAGAGAAGATGTTTTATGAGGCCAAGTGCCATCTGTGTCATGTCACTACGCTGCACACCAGGAAACGTGGTGCCACGTTGCTCAACGGTACTACGCTGCCATGGCTCGGCAGTCAGACGATACACCCGTATTCCGACTATCTGTTGCATGACATGGGCTCAGAGATTATGGGCGTAGGACTGAATGACAACTATGTGAGCGGACTCGCCCGTGGTAATGAGTGGCGCACCACACCATTGTGGGGCATAGGTCTGCAGCAGAAGGTAAATGGTCATACCAGTTTCTTGCATGACGGCAGGGCGCGTAACCTTACTGAGGCCATACTGTGGCATGGCGGTGAGGGAGAAGCATCAAAGAATATATTCAAGAAAATGGACAGGGCTGACCGCCAGGCATTGCTGCACTTCTTGAACAGCCTGTAAAACCTTGGTAAAATAAGAAAACAACAATATAAAGATATTATGAAGACTTTTTATATAGCAGCGATGGCTGCGATGATGGCCCTTCCCGTCATGGCGGAGGACACAGAGAACAGTGACAAGCAGTATGACTCGGAGAACGGAGTGGTGACAATAGGTGCCGACCGTATGTTCCAGATAGAGAGTAAGGACGGGAACTTCTCGTTCAAACCATATATGATGCTGCAGATGACGGGTAACTATAACTATTATGATGACGAGGGACTGGATAAAGCCTACAACCAGGATAACGTGGCAAACAGTGGTTTCTCGTTTCCCTATGCAGTGCTCGGTTTTACAGGTAAGGCCTTCGGCAAGGTGACATATAACCTTTCTGTCAATGCAGCCAAGAGCGGCGGAGCGTTATTGCAGCAGGCATGGTTTGACGTGAAGTTGAGCAAGGGCTTCGCAGTAAAGGCAGGTAAGTTCAAGACACCGTTCTCACATGCCTATCTCACTACACTCGGTGAGACGCTGATGCCACAGTTGCCTACATCACTCACAGCGTCAGTGATATTGCCGTACAGTCTTAACGCTGTGACACCCTCTGTAGGGACAGGCTTCGACATAGGTGTGATGGTGCATGGACAGATAGGCAGACAGTTTGGCTATGAGGCAGGCATCTTCAATGGTACAGGCTCAACGGTCAATACTGCCACAAAGACTATCTCAGATGACTGGCATATACCGTCAATGCTCTATGCCGGACGTATTACATGGGAGCCAAAGGGCAAGATGCCGGCTACACAGGGTAACCCGAAACTGCTGCATGAGGACAGACTGCTTGTGGCTGCATCGGCAAACCTTAATGTGGAGAGTGAGAGTGAGAGCACCAATGACGCACGCTACGGTCTGGAGTTTGCCTGGCTGCACAACCGCTGGTATGTGGGTGCTGAGGCATACCTGATGCATGTAGGCTTTACTGACCGTCAGAAGATAACAGATACATATAACTTCTGGGGAGCATACGTGCAGGCAGGTTATTTCGTGGCAGACCCATTGCAGCTTGCCGTGCGCTATGACTTTATGGACCGCAACGGTACAGGCAAGGACGGACTGCTGAATATGCCGGCAGTGGGACTTAACTATTTCATAAAAGACTATGGACTGAAGCTCTCTGCCATGTATCAGTATATTGGCCGCACGGGACATGCCACACAGCTTGACCGTGATAATGATGACCTCGGAGTGGCTAAGCACAGTGCCACAATCATGATGCAGTACACCTTCTAAGATAACATGTCACTACGTATATGAAGAAATTCACTATAGCATCAGTCATGGCTCTTGTCGCTATCTGTTCGTGTGATGACGGCAGCGTGATAGACAAGACCTATATAGATGAGGATGAGACTTACAGTGTCGTTGTAACGGGCAAGGTGACCGGTATGGACACCTGGGCCTCGGGTTACAACGTGGTATTGGGTGGCTTTAATGAGGAGAGTGACTACTCGCTCATACAGAAAAGCATAGCCGTCAATGACGGTGAGATGAATGTGAGCCTCACGGGAATACCAAAGTCGGCGAAGACTATAGAGATAGCCGCCGTGACTCCGCTGCGCATCAAGATTGCATCAGTATTCAGCTATGACATACCTGACGGGCAGAGAACGGATGATGTGATAAGGATAGACCTGGGCACCCTTGATGCCTCGATGTTTGCAGCGATACAAAAGAATATCTTTGAGAATACCAGTATGAACTGCTCACGCTGTCACCGCTCAGCCACTGGCGCAGGCAAGCTTACGCTCGTTGACGGAGAGAGCTATGCTGCTCTTGTCAATGTGCCGTCAAACCATAACGGGGAACAGATGAGAGTGGTGCCGGGGGATGCTGACGGCAGTTTGTTGTATCAGGCTATGACAAGTAATATGTTGCCAAGTAAGGACCATACGGGTTACTTTACTGACAAGGCGAATATACGTCTGTTAAATATGCTGAAGGCATGGATAGACGGTGGCGCCAAGAATTAATAAACAAAAAACACACAAATGAGATTTACATATAAAGAATATAATGCGACGGCGGAGTTGAGAAGTTTCAAGACGGCGGGCAGTGATGTGTCAGAATATCATATTATGATACATGTGGAACCGTTGAATGAGACTTTTGAGGGACAGATGAGGAGGCTCTCTCTTGCCGAGAAAGCACTTCGCGAGAGCGAGGAACTGAGCAACGCCAAAGTGGTATTTAAGCGCTACTTCCTTTCTGATGCCACAAACCAGGTGCCGCTTGTCAATGACAGTGACGAGTGTACGGTGTCATACATACAGCAACCACCGCTTGACGGCTCTAAGGTGGCTTTGTGGATATATATGCAGGAAGGTACGGATATAGAGTACGGCGGTGATGAACTCAACTCTACCATAGTGCGGCATAACGGCTATGAGCACGTGTGGACTATGGGAATGACGACGGATAACGGCGGCTCGTTCGCACAGACTGAGATACTGCTGGAGAACTATGAGGCATTGCTCAAGGAGAAATATGATGCAAACATAGCCGACAACTGTGTAAGGACGTGGTTCTTTGTGCGTGATGTGGATACTAACTATGGAGGACTGGTAGTAGCGCGACGTGAGAACTTTGAGAGAAACGGATTGACAAGTGATACTCACTATATAGCATCAACTGGCATCGGTGGCAGTCCTTCAGATACCAAGGCTTTGGTACAACTCGGCTCGTATGCCATGACAGGTATGGAGAGCAGTCAGCAGCAATATCTCTATGCGTTGACACATCTAAACCGTACTATAGAGTATGGCGTGACGTTTGAGCGTGGTACCAAGGTGCTGTTTGGTGACAGGGCGCATATCTATATTTCTGGTACGGCATCAATAGACAACAAGGGAGATGTACTGTATCTGGGCGATGTAGGTAAGCAGACATTGCGTATGTGGGAGAATGTGGAGAAGCTGCTTGAGGAAGGTGGCGCGACGTATGATGACGTGGCACAGATAGTGGTTTACCTGCGTGACGTGGCTGATTACGGGTTGGTGGAGAAGATGTTCAGGGAGAAATTCCCCGATACTCCGTATGTCATAACACTGGCACCAGTATGTCGCCCTACGTGGCTTATAGAGATGGAGTGTATAGCTATAACACAGGAAACCAACACCGCTTACAAGAATTTCTGATGAAGAAGATAACGATAGCGTCGTATCTGCTGATAATACTTGTGCTCGCTGCAGCTACTGTGGTAGAGAAGTTTGAGGGCAGTGATACGGCATATACCATGATATACTCTTCGCTTTGGTTTAAGATTTTGTGGGGAGTGTTGGTTGCTGGTGCGCTGGTGGCGATAAGGAAGAACCGTATGTGGAAAAACATACCGTCGTTGCTGCTGCATGTCTCTTTCATGGTCATCCTCTTGGGAGCATTGATAACATCGCTTTTCAGTTCAGAGCAAGTGACGCACCTCAGGGAAGGGGAGAGTAGTGGTGAGACGCTGCCATTCAGTCTGACGTTGAGGAAGTTTGAGTTGAAGACCTATCCCGGTACGGACCGTCCGCAAGACTTTGTGAGTCATATAAAGTATAAGGACGGGGAAGAGAATGGAACCTATGACATATCGATGAACCGTATCTTCAGTCATGGCGGTTACAGATTCTATCAGTCGTCATACGATGATGATTTGCATGGCACTGTGCTGACGGTGAAGCATGACCCATGGGGAATAGGTGTGACATACACAGGATATGGATTGCTGCTGGTGTCAATGATAATGGTGCTGGTAAATCCTAAGGGCAGGTTCCGTAAGATACTGAGTGAGTGTATGAGTAAAGGCGTCTTGTCTCTGCTCGTTCTCCTGACGCTCAGTGGTGCTGCCAATGCACAGGCATCTTCTACTCATGTTCCCCGTGCTGTTACCAAGGATATGGCGGAGCAGTTGTCGCGTAAGCTGGTGGTGTATAATGGCAGGATAGTGCCGATACGTACCCTGGCGCTTGACTTCTGCCAGAAGGTTACGGGCAAGAGAAGCTTCGGTGGACTGAGTGCCGAGCATTTCATGGTAAGCCTGATGGTATATCCTGAGGACTGGAAGGGTGTTCACATGATAAAAGTGGAGGATGCTGCTTTGCGTGAAGCCTTGGGAATAGAAGGGAAAAGAGGCGCATTGACCGATTTCTTTGCGGCTGACGGTACATACAGGATGGATGCAATATACCAGCGTCATAAATCGACTGATGACGCTATGGAGAAAGCAATACTGAAGGTGGATGAGCGGTGTGCCCTTGTGGTTATGCTTATTAATGGCGAACTGGTGAAGCCTGTGCCGGCAGGAGTAGAAAGACCGTCGGAGGCTGTAGTGTCTGCTGAGATATTGTATGATGCGGCACCGTGGAGCCTTATATTGTTTATAGTTACCTTCGTCATGTCTGTGGTGCTGTTGTTCTTAGTGTTGTCAGGAAAGGCGACAGTGCTTAACATTCCTGCTAATGTGATGGTCCTTGTTGACACGGTAGCCCTTGCAGTCCTTTATGGGCTACGTTGGGCGATACAGGGGCATGTCCCGATGTCTAACGGTTATGAAACAATGCTCTTTATTGCCCTTGTGGCGCAGCTGTTTGCAGCGTCATTGGTGGTGGGACGCATCTCACGTATTAGTCTGCTGACAGCGTTGGCCATGATTATCAGTGCTTTTGCGCTGCTGGTGAGTCATCTCAGCTTTATGTCACCAGAGATGACACCGCTGATGCCGGTGCTGCAGTCTCCGTTACTGTCTATACATGTCAGCACTATAATGGTGGCGTATGCTTTGTTTGCAATATTGACACTCGTGTCGGTAGCGGCACTCATAGCTTATAGGCGAGGTGGTGCGCAGGCCGAACATATGACGTTGGTATGTGAGTTGTTGCTGTATCCGGCTGTGTTCCTGCTGACGACGGGTATATTCCTCGGAGCCGTGTGGGCTAACGTGTCATGGGGAACATACTGGTCATGGGACCCGAAGGAAACATGGGCGCTTATTACCTTGATGGTATATGCAGCGCCGCTTCACAGACACTCAGTGCGGATGTTCAGTGAGCCCCGTAAATATCATATATATATAATATGTGCATTCCTGTCAGTGCTGGTAACCTATTTTGGTGTGAACTATTTGTTAGGAGGAATGCACAGTTATGCTTAGGGAATAAATGTTTTTTAATGTTTTTAACAAAAAGATACAAAGGGATGGAAAATAAAACCATCCCTTTTGCGTTTATTCAAAAGTAATGAGGTGCAGATATATCATACTGTCGGCAATAATGACGCTGGTGTCAGCTAAGGCGCTGGCGCAGTATGACCCATATTTCTCTCACTACTACGATATGCAGTCGGTTTCCAATCCGGCGGCAGTGGGAAAGCAGGACCAGTTGAATGTCATAGGCGTCTATGCAATGTCTTTGGCTGGTTTTGAAAACGCACCGAAAACCTTCGTGGTGGCAGGTGATATGCCGTTTGAGGCGCTGAAACAGGTGCATGGCGTAGGAGCTATGTTGATGCGTGACCAGATAGGTCTGTTTGCTCACCAGCGTATCTCCTTGCAATATGCTCTTCGCAAGCGCTTGGGAGGCGGATGGCTGTCGGGTGGTTTCCTGTTGGGATTACTCAATGAGAAGTGGGAAGGCTCCAAGGTGGAGTTTAATGACCCGGGAGACGAAGTGTTGTCGCAAAGCGATATCAATGGTAATGGACTGGATATAGGAGTAGGTCTGTTGTATCAGCGTAAGAACTGGTATGTGGGGCTGAGTGCGCAGCATGTAACATCCCCGACGATAGAGTTGGGTACGACGAATGAGTTGAAAGTGGATCCGAACTTCTACCTGACTGGCGGCGCGACATTCCAATTGCCCAATCCGTTGCTGAAAGTAGCGGCGTCGGCATTGGTGCAGAGTGATTTGGTTGCCTATCGTGCGGATGTTACCGGACGTGTGATATATACTTATGATGACAATATGATGTATGCTGGCGTGGGATATAGTCCTACAAACTCAGCGACACTGTTGGTAGGTGGTAAGTTCAAGGGTGTGGTGATAGGATATTCCTTTGAAATGTACACCAATGGCATAAGCATAAAGAACGGCTCGCATGAGCTTTTCGTCGGTTACCAGACGGATATAGAGTTGGGGAAAAGAGGAAAGAACAGGCATCAGACCACGAGAACGTTATGATAATAAATAACTTGATAATTAATAATTAAAAGTCTCGAAATGAAAGTATATAAAATAATATCATTATCTTTTATCACGTCGTTGATTCTTACAAGTTGCTTTGGTGGCAAGCTGACCGGCTCGCAGCAAGGCGGCGAGGTGACTGGCGTGGGAAATGGCAGAGGATTCCAAGAGCCTACGCCATACGGTATGACGCTTGTGAACCGTGGTTTCCTGCATATGGGCATACAGAGTAAGAATGATACTTTGTGGGGTAAGATGACTCCGGAGAAAGACGTATCAGTAGATGGTTTCTGGATGGACGAGACAGAAGTATCTAATGCGAAATACCGTCAGTTCGTTATGTGGGTACGTGACAGTATCTTGCGTACACGATTGGCAGACCCTGCTTATGGCGGTGACGAGTCGTATATGATAACAGAGGACAAGAATGGTGACCCTGTAACTCCGCATATAAACTGGAAGAAGCCTTTGCCTCGTAAGCCAAACGAGGATGAGTTGCGTGCAATAGAGAGTATGTATGTGCATAACCCTGTTACAGGTGAGAAGTTGTTGGACTACAGACAGCTTAACTATCGCTATGAGATATATGACTATACTACTGCTGCGTTGCGTCGTAACCGTATAAATCCGGAGGAGCGTATTCTTAATACGGATTTGACAGTTGACCCGAATGAAGTGGTGATGATATCAAAGGATACTGCCTATATAGATGATGAGGGAAATATAGTACGTGAGACCATCAACCGTCCGCTTTCTGGTGCGTGGGATTTCGTAAACACCTACATCGTTAATATCTATCCTGATACTACATGTTGGGTTAACGACTTTACGAATAGTGACAATGAGATGTATCTGCGTAACTATTTCAGCAACCCTACATACAATGACTACCCGGTGGTTGGCGTTACATGGGAGCAGGCCAATGCCTTCTGTGCATGGCGTACGGATTATCTGTTGAAAGGATTGTCTGGAGCTGCTCGTTATGTGCAACGTTATCGTCTGCCTACAGAGGCAGAGTGGGAGTATGCCGCACGTGGAAAGGAAGGAACGGAGTTCCCATGGGAAAACCAGGATGTGAAGAATGGCGACGGTTGTTTCTTTGCAAACTTTAAGCCTGACCGTGGTAACTACACCAAGGACGGAAACCTCATTACCAGCAAGGTAGGTATATATGCTGCTAACTCTAATGGTTTGTTTGATATGGCAGGCAATGTGGCAGAGTGGACTTCTACCATATACACAGAGGCCGGCGTTGAGGCTATGAACGACCTTAACCCTCAGTTGGAGTACAAGGCTGCGAAGGAGGACCCTTACAAGATGAAGAAGAAGTCTGTGCGTGGAGGGTCATGGAAAGACCCTGAGAGCCATATCCGCTCAGCATGGCGTTCGTGGGAGTATCAAAACCAACCACGATGCTATATCGGTTTCCGTTGTGTGCGCTCATTGGCAAGTTCTGCCAGCGTTAACGCCAAGGGAAAGAAGAAAAGATGATAGATGGTTAACAGTCGGAAGACCAACTCATAACCTGCGATGCGTGGGGTCGCACAGTATAGGTTTGCGACTCATAACTCATAATTTATAACTCATAACTAACAAGATGTCAAAATATAGCAAGATAAACTTTATCTATTTCCTGCAGAAATGGATGGACAGCGTACCAGGACAAACATTCCTTAACTACGCTTATTCATGGGGTGCCGCAGTGGTAATTCTTGGTACTCTGTTCAAACTGACTCACTTGCCGGGAGCTAACTTTATGTTGTTCCTCGGAATGGGTACGGAGGTCGTGGTGTTCTTTATCTCTGCTTTCGATAGACCGTTTGATAAGACAACTATCGATATGGAACTGGATAACCACATGGCAGACCAGGTAATTGACAGCGTGGCTGCCAGTCCTCTCGGTGAGGCAGTAGTACAGCCTGTTGCAGTACAACCGTCATCTGTACGTCATGGTGTTACACAGGCACCTGGCGCTCAGACATCTGCTGCCCAGCCAGTTGCAGCTCAGCCTGTTGTTTCTGGCGGCGTAGTAGGTAATACCGGCGGTGTGGTTGGCGGTGCCAGTGGCGTTGTAGGCACTGGCGCATCGAGTGGTACAGTCATTATCGGTGGTACGGGTTCAGCCGGTGCAGGCTCTGCAGACACAGCTACTGCTGGCGGAAATAATGGCGGAAGCATCAGCTTTGGCAGTGGTATGCCATCTGGTGGAACTATAATCATAGGTGGTGGTTCACAAGGTCGTCCTGCTCAGGGTAATGGTGGACAGACAACTCCACAGGAGAAGGTAGCTGAGGAGCATGTGGTGTCAGTAGCAGAGACATCATCAGGAAGCCAGCCACGCGTTACATCGCAGCCATCTGCTGCAAGTATCATCACTCCTGCTCCAGCCGTATCACAAGAGACAGCGGCAGAGATGGAGGTGGTTACCAAGGCTTATATAGAGCGTCTTGCTGAACTCAATGAGATGCTTGAAAAGGTAGGTCAGCTGACATCACGTCTTTCTACCGACAGTGAGGAGATGGAGAACCTCAACCGCACGCTTACAGGTATTGCCCGTGTATATGAGATGCAGCTGAAGTCTGCTTCACAGCAGATAACCACGCAAGACTCCATCAATGAGCAGACACGTATCATGGCACAGAAGATACAGGAGCTTAACGGCATCTACACACGTATGATAGAGGCAATGACGGTGAATATGCCGGGGGGAATACAGAATAATGCATAATTAATAATTAATAATGCATAATAATGCAAGTTGATAATGCATAATTCATAATTCGTCGCCCAATCTCCCTCCCTCACAGGAAGGGTCGGGGAGGGTCTCATAACTCTTAACTCATAATTCATAACTCATAACTTAGAAATATAGTGGCTATAAAGAAAAGACCAGTCTCCCCACGCCAGAAGATGATTAACCTCATGTATGTGGTTTTGATGGCGATGCTTGCGATGAACGTCTCTACAGAGGTGCTCAACGGCTTCTCTATTGTGGCAGAGGGATTGGACCGCTCCACACTGAATGCGACGAAGGAGAACCTCGGCATATATGCAGACTTTGATGCACAGATGAAAGCCAATCCGCAGAAGACAAAGGAATGGTTTGAAAAGGCGCAGCAGGTGAAGAAGATGAGCGATGACTTATATAACTTCGCTGAGGAGTTGAAGGTGGCTATCGTGAAAGAGGCTGACGGTGCTGACGGTGATATACACAATATAGAGAACCGTGAGGACTTGGAAGCTGCGTCACAGGTGATGCTGTCGCCGGGACGTGGCAAGGGCCCAAAGCTTCAGAAGATGATAGAGGACTATCGTGAGAAGTGTGCGTCATTGCTGAAGGATGAGCGTTTACGTAAGATAATAGAGGGTAACCTGTCCACCGATGTGTCTCCCAAGGCCAAGGCATTGGGTAAGAACTGGCAGGAGTATATGTTTGAGCAGATGCCGGTGGCTGCAGCTGTCACGTTGCTCTCCAAGTTACAGAATGACGTGCGCTATGCAGAGGGTGAGGTGCTGCATACCCTTGTCAGCAACATAGACATTAAGGATATACGTGTAAACAAACTGTCTGCATTCGTTATTCCCGAGTCAAAGACGGTGATACGTGGTGACAAGTTCTCCGCACAGATTGTCATGGCTGCTATAGACACTACACAGCAGCCAGAGATATTTATAGGCGGCAGACAGGTACAACTCAAAAATAACACATACGAGTTCATTGCCGGTAAAACGGGTGACTATACGCTCTCAGGATATATGACGATGAGAGACGGCGGCGGTCAGGTACTGCGTCGTGACTTTGAGCAGAAATACACTGTGGTGGACCCTTCTGCAACAGTTTCCGCCGACCTTATGAATGTGCTCTATGCAGGTTTCAATAACCCAATATCAGTAAGCATACCGGGCGTACCTCTCAATAAGGTATCAGCCACGATGACAGGTGGCTCATTCACCCCTACGAGTGCCGGACACTACATAGCGCGTCCCTCTGCTGTAGGTAAGGATGTCACAATAACGGTTTCAAGCCTTGCTACAGGTAAGCCTGTAAGAATGGGTGAGTTCACGTTCCATGTACGTAAGCTGCCAGACCCTACACCTTACATCAAGGTAGGCGACAACCGCTTCAAGGGTGGTAATATGGCAAAGGCAGACCTTATGGGTGTCAGCACATTGCGTGCCGCTATTGATGACGGTCTGCTTGATATAGAGTTTAAGGTGACGGGCTTCGTAGCCGTATTCTTTGACAACATGGGTAACCGTGTGCCGATAGTGTCAAACGGCGCATCGTTCTCCTCTAGGCAGATGGAACTGTTCCGCAAACTATCACGCTCAAAGAGCTTCTTCATAACACAGGTGCATGCTGTGGGACCTGACGGCATACAGCGTACCTTGCCTGGCGGCATGGAGGTAGTCGTGAAATAGTGTTTTGCAAAGTATTGAATTATTAGTCATGAGTATATAGTGGTCAGCAGGCTGACTCTTATTAAATAAAGGAATTACGATATGAGACAACGTATATTAGTTTTTGTAGGAATGTTGATACTTCAGTCTTCATTCTTCGTTCTTGGTTCAGACGCACAGCCGGCACAGAAGCGTAACGACCAGAAAGCCGGAGCGCAGCGTAAGAATGCTACCACGCTGACTACGCGTGCGCAGATTTCATATCCTGCCACGATGAAGATGAGTGAGGATGTGGTATGGCGCCGTGACATATATCGTGAGCTCGACCTCACCCAGGGGGCTAATGCCGGTATGTACTATCCCGTTGAGCCGGTAGGTTCACAGATGAACCTTTTTACCTATCTCTTCAAACTGGTGCTTTCCGGTCAGATAAAGGCCTATAAGTATAATATTGACGGTAACGAGTCATTTGAGCCGGATAATCAGCTCAAGCCGTTGTCACTCCTTGACGACTATAATATATATTATGAGCGCAAGGATGGCAGGTTGAAGCTCGACAATTCAGACATCCCGTCGCGTGAGGTCAAGGGGTATTATATAAAAGAGACCTCTTACTATGACCAGAACTCGGCTACCTTCCATACTAAGGTGCTTGCCCTCTGTCCTATCATGTTCCGTGACGATGACTTCGGTGACGGCGTGGCACGTTATCCGCTCTTCTGGGTAAAGTATGATGACATTGCACCGTTCCTTACAAAGCAGACCATCATGACGAGTGACATCAATAATGCCGCAACGATGAGCATGGACGACTATTTCGTAAAGAACATGTACCGTGGCAAGATATACAAGACAAACAATATGCTTGGTCAGACGCTTGCACAGTATTGTCCGAGTGATTCTGCCATGGCAAAGGAACAGCAGCGCATAGAGGCAGAGCTGAAAGCCTTTGAGGAGAATATATGGGGCGACAAGGCTCGTAAGGATTCCCTTGACTCCATAGCCAAGGTAGAGGCATCACAGCCTAAGGCAAAGACAAAGAAGTCACGTCTTAACCGTCGTGCGCAGGGTGGGGCAGAGGCCACAGCCACTGCTGCCGGCAATGAAGGCGGCGTGGCGGCTACAGAGCGTAAGTCGGCTTCGGCTACGCGTAAGCGCACTCGTAGCTCTTCTACAGGCAGCAATGGCGGTCTTAGTGTAAGAAGGCAGAGACACTAAAGCAAACATTGTGATAACAGTTACTACGGTAAAAGCAAGAAGAAATATAAACTCATAATACAAAAACTTATCATTATGAAAAAACTTTACTCAATACTCGTTATGGCAGCAGCGCTGCTGATGACAATGCCTGCACAGGCGCAGGTTAAGTTCGGTTTCCGTGGTGGTGCTAACCTCGTGAACATGAAACTGAGTGGAAATTTTGTGAATAATATTACAGACAAGGATAACCGCGCCGGTTTCTATATTGGTCCTACAGTGAAGTTCACTGTGCCTATAGTAGGCCTGTCTTTGGACGCTTCCGCTCTCTATGACCAGCGCAGCACAGAGGTGGCTGGCACGGATGGAACGAAGGAGAGCCTTATAACACGTCAGCTTGCTATACCTGTCAATGTACGTTACGGATGGGGCTTAGGCTCAGTAGCTGACATCTTCCTCTTTGCCGGTCCTCAGGTAGCATTCAACTTCTCAAAGGACAAGAGCCTCTTTAATGATGCAGCAGACTGGAGTTGGAAAACAAGTAACTTCTCTGTCAACGTAGGTCTCGGTTGCACCATCCTCAGCCATGTAGAGCTGAAGGCAAACTACAACATTGCTTGTGGCAAGACTGGTGAGGCTAACATATTGGACACCGCTACAAAAACTGTGATAAGTACAGTTAAGAGTAAGTACAACTCATGGCAGATTGGCATGGCATATTACTTCTAATCTGTGCGTTAGCAGAAATCTAAGAGATACAAAACGCCGCATACACAGTGTATGCGGCGTTTTTTTATATACTCATAATCATGTATTCTTATTGTGTAATTTAATAAATATTTGTAACTTTGCACAGATACATTAATACGTGCGATATGCCTTTACTGTTAAAACCTATATTTACCAGACTATATTTCTTTATGTATCTGCTCGGAATAACGAGCAGCATACTTACCATTCCACCATATAAGGATGCTCACATGTACTCAAACGCTCCGTGGGAGTTGCTGATAGATGTGTATGTATTGAGTGCGGTGGTACTGCTTATACCCCGTCGCATCAAGCGTTTCCCGTTGCGTTCGCTTGTAAAGGTGCTGCTGTATGGCTTTATGTATCCGCTGTACATTATAGACACCTTCTGCTTTGTTAAGTTTGGCAGCACGCTCAATCCCTCCATGCTGTTGCTTATGGGAGAGACAACGAGCAACGAGGCATCGGAGTTCCTTACCAGTTATGTCACTACTGACGTGATATTCTCTGAGGTAGGCATCATCATGCTGGTGCCGTTGCTCCACCTTGTGTGCTATCTCTTGTGCAAGCGCCTGCATATCAGTTTGCAGCTGAAGCCGGGCAAATGGGTTAGTCTGGCATGTAATGTCATCGTGGCAGGACTGTTGGTGTGGCTCGCCGTTGTCAGCATAGATAACAAGCAGCTTTATGTTAAGACAATGACACGTGACACGATAGGCGATGTGGAGCATACGCTCGCTGTCAGCCCGCGTACAGAGATGTACCAGCCCCCTATGCGACTGTTCTTCTCTATACGTAGCAACCAGTTGATAGGCAGACAACTGGATATACTGCTCGATGTTACAGACCATGTACAAGTGGATTCCTGTGACTATAAGAGTCCGAACATTGTGCTTATCATAGGTGAGAGCTTTAACAAGCGTCATGCCCAGTTGTATGGCTATGACAAACCCAATATGCCTAATCAGGTAAGGATGAAGAGACAGGGCTTCCTGATGCCTATGGAGGATGTGGTGACACCGTGGAACCTTACAAGTTTCGTGTTCAAACATCTCATGACCACCTATTGCGTAGGCGATTCCAAGGACTGGTGTGACTATCCCCTCTTTTGCCAGATATTCCGTGAGGCTGGCTATGAGGTTACATTCCTTACCAATCAGTTCCTGCCTAAGGCAAAGGAACCCGTATGGGACTTCAGCGGCGGCTTCTTCCTTAATGACTCTGTGCTCTCACGCAAGCAGTTTGACCATCGCAACACAGACTTGCACATCTTTGATGACGGACTGCTTTCCGATTATGATGTGATGAGGAAACCGGGAGGCTGCCTTGCCGGTAGCAAGAGCAAGGGCAAACTGACGATATTCCACTTCATGGGTATGCACGTGAACTATCGCATACGCTGTCCTAACTCTAAGAAGAAATGGGGCGCAGGTGACTACCCTGACGACATGGACATGCCGCAGAAACGCCGTAAGGTTATGGCAGACTATGACAACGCTGTGTGGTTTAACGACTCTGTGGTTAACCAGATAGTAAAGCGCTTCAAGAAAGAGGAGGCGATAATAATATATGTGCCAGACCATGGCGAGGAGGTGTTCGGACCGGGAGCGCGACATTTCTTCGGACGTATGCATGACACGAATATCACCAAGAGACTGGCTGACGAGGAGTTCCGCATACCGATGTGGATATACTGCTCGCAGAAGTATATAAGGCGCCACAGGGATATATACAAGGCGGTAAAACAAGCAAGGACAAAGAAGTATATGACCGATGCCCTCTCACATCTGCTTATGGGACTGGCAGGCATACACACTCCTTACTATAAGCCAGAGTATGACCTGCTGTCACCACAGTATAATGAGTCTCGTCCGAGGTTGCTGAAGCATACCACGGATTATGACAAGTTGAATAATAATAAGGAGGAGAAGTAAGTAATGACACTCTTGACAAAGACAGAATGCTCAGCGCTGAGAGGTGTGGCTATAATAGGAATATTCCTGCATAACTACCTGCATTGGCTCGGGCCTATGGTTAAGGAGAATGAATACCAGTTCTTTCAGAGTAATGTGGACTGGATGGTCAGTCTGGTGTCCAGCCCTGATGAGAACTTGCTCTTCCAGCTGTTCTCGTTCTTCGGACACTACGGCGTACCGGTATTCCTTTTCCTCAGCGGCTACGGCTTGGTACTGAAATACGAACGTGAAGCCACACAACCCTCTATGCCGTTCTTGCGCCATCACTTCATGAAACTCTTCCCTATGATGGTGCTCGGCTTCGTGTGCTTCGCCATGGTTGATTGGATTACGCCGGGCAGACACCACTGGGCATGGACAGACATCATAGCCCAGCTCACTATGACCATCAACCTCTTGCCTGACCCAGACCATATAATATGGCCAGGTCCTTACTGGTTCTTCGGACTGATGATGCAACTGTACCTTGTCTATATATTGGTAATACACCGTTACCGCCACTGGACGGTAGTGGCAGGCCTTACGTTGCTTTGCTGGGCATTGCAGGCCATGTGTGCCGGCTCTCCTGACGGCGAGGTGCTTAATCGCATCAGGTATAACAGCATCGGCGGTATGCTGCCGTTTGGCATGGGTGTGTTGCTTGCACGCTCACAGGCACTACAGCAAAGGCTGTCGTCAGTCGGAGTGTGTGGCTGGCTGGCTGTGCTCGGCATATCCGTGGCGCTGACAGCAGCGTTCTCCCTAACTTTCCATACATGGCTGTGGGTACCGGCTCTCATCGTGGTGGTAAACGTGGCATTCGTTAAGGTTCTGCCACAGATAGGTGTACGTGCGTTAGACTGGGTAGGAGCCTTGTCGGCAGCCATCTTCGTGTGCCACCCCATAACACGAAAGATATTCATACCCATAAGCCGTGGCGGTGCTATACTCGACGGCTTGGTACTCTATATCGTGGCAACTGTAATGCTCGCCATGTTATTCAGAATGATAATATCACAACTACAGAAAAAAGCATAACAGAAATATGAATATCCTTGACCATATAAAACTGCTCAGACCGTCACACTGGGTGAAGAACCTGTTTATATTCCTGCCGGTGTTCTTCGGTCATCAGCTGACAAACGCTTCGGCAGTACTTAGCTCCTTCATCGCTTTCGTGGCATTCTCCCTGGCAGCCTCGGCGGTATATTGCTTCAATGATATCATAGATGTGGAGGCAGACCGTCGTCATCCTGTTAAGTGCCAGCGCCCCATAGCCAGCGGCAGGGTAAGCATCACGTCGGCATACGTCATGATGGTAATGCTTATAGCGTTGAGTGCCGTGTCATCGTTGCTTTTCGGCAATGAGCATCAGTATATGGTTATGCTGGTGATAGCGGCATACCTGGTCATGGAGTTCCTGTACTGTACGTTCCTGAAGCGTTATGCCATCATTGATATATGCATACTCTCCATGGGCTTCGTCTTCCGCATACTGCTTGGCGGAGCCGCTACGGGCATAATCATCAGTCACTGGCTGATAATGATGACATTCCTGCTGACGCTCTTCCTCGGCATAGCCAAGCGCCGCGATGACGTGTTGCGTATGAATGCCACGGGCATTGCTCCGCGCCATAACACCAAGAGGTATAACCTTACCTTTACCAATACAGCGCTGTGTATCACGGCATCGGTAATGCTCGTGTGTTATATAATGTACACCATCTCACCAGAAGTGACAGAGAATTTTGATACGCAATACCTGTATCTCACCACAGTCTTTGTCATGATAGGACTCCTGCGATATATGCAGTTGGCTGTGGTTGACGAACAGACCGGAGACCCGACGAAGGTGCTGCTCCACGACCGCTTTATGCAGTGTGTGGTGGCATGTTGGTTCCTCTGTTTCTTGCTTATCATATATGTATTGTGAGAATAGGACATTTTCGTCATTTCGCCTTTTTAATTTCGTCAACGAAAAAACGCAAACTAGGAGGAAAATGACCTCTTGAAAGGACAAAAATCATCATTTTTCATCTTCTTTTTCGTGAAAGCATAGCTTTTACAGTGTCATTCGATAGCTTTCACGATGAGAAACGATAGCTTTTACACCCTGAAAGCATAGCTTTTGCGACGCAAAAGCTATGCTTTTTTCATGATTTTTCATAATCCGTTACTGATTATCAACAAGTTACAACCCTCTGTAGATTTCGCTGTACGCGGCCAGCAGGAAATAATTTTCAAATATCGCAAGCATAAGGCGTTAACGGAAAGCCCCAAATAGGACATTTTTGTCATCGGTTAACATAAATCAAGCCTAATTCAACACCGTATTCATATATTTCTTTGAACATGAATTGCCATAAATTGACCATACGCTCGGCGACGTAAGGAGACGCTTGCTACCGTAGGGACGCAAGAATTATTCAGAAATTATATTAGTTCGTTGTTGATACTATTCGCTATTAGTGTTCAAAATATTATATTATAGTGATTTTATTTGCCCTTACGGGCAGAAATCCATTAAAATCTTTTTTATAATCTCCGGCTCTTCGAGCCAGAAATATTTCTGAGCCGTCAGGCTCCAAAGATTGTTTTGATGATTCTCCATGATTTCTGCTCCGTAGGAGCATAATAAAAGCATAAAAGCCAGTCACGCCATCAAACGGTGCGGCTGGCTTTTTCTTCTGTGTGAATACTATTTCAGGGGTAATGACGTTTATTATATAGTGAGGTTTTGGCACAGTTGCTGGAGGAATGGCTGGTGGTATGATAGGTAGCTTTGCAGGCAGTGAACTAGGAGGATATGCTACAGGAGTATTATTTGATGTTATTTTTTAAGGAGAAGTGAAAGATGAAAGCTTTTTTTGACAAATTATATTTTGGAGGGTATTATGTAAACATTCTAATTGATTCCTCTGCTGAATATATTGTTTACAAACCTCTCAAGATTATTTTCATGTTGTTGGGAAAAATATCTGTTTTTAGGGAGTTTGTAGAAACCAAAAAGAATAAGCCATATGAACAGCATATTGAGGACTCTTTTAACTATAATAGGATGTTTTTTGATAAAGATGTATGCAATTTCGGCCATTTCCAGACTGGTAGATTATTCGCCCCTCTGTTGTTCTTCTTTTGGGGGGATATCTTGATAGCTATCTATACAATTTTCGGAGAGGATATAGGCTTCTATAAGTTCAATAGAGACACTTCTGTTACGACTATAATCTTTCTCATAGTTGCGGTTTTTGCAACACTTTATTTAGCATTCGGCAGTGACGAGAGGAATAGGCAGGTTGTAAAAGAATATAGGGAGAAACCGAAGAAAGAGCAATTAAAGGCTTTTGCTCTGTTTAATGTCGTCTATATTATAGTGATAGGGGTATTCATCGCCCTATTTGCTTATAATGTAAAACAAAACGGAGGCTGGTAATAATACTTAAAAACGACAGCGCATACCTCAAGTGTGCACTGTCGTTTTTGTTTTTCACAACTATGTTTCATGATTTCTAATTAGTTCCAGTCCTCTTCTTTGCAAGGCAAATAAGTGTCATAAATTATTACAGGAAAAAGATTAATGATAAATTCTTTGCAAGCAAAGCGTCACAAGTGCCGAGCGCATGGGCATTAATGGTAATTCATGTTATAAAACACATTGTTTCTTGAATACGAATCTCACCATAATCGGGAAAATCAGGTAATTCGGGACAGAAAAGGGACGAACACGAATCAATCGAATAGAACGAATCTTTTTTGTGCCCTTACGGGCAGAAATCCATTAAGAATCTTTTTTATAATCTCAGGCTCTTTGAGCCGGAAATATTACTGAGCCTACAGGCTCCAAAGATTATCCTGATGATTTTCCATGATTTCTGCTCCGTAGGAGCATAATAAAAGAATAAAAGCCAGTCACGCCATCATAGGTGCCAAAATTTTGCATGGCACCGGAACACCATTTAATATTAATTTCAAAGGTTTATACTATAACAGATGATGTATAGAAATATTTTTATCATTGTTGGATTACTTATGTGCTATCTTTTCACTTCGTGTGTTGGTGGTGTGTTCTATATTGACTTGGGTAATCATTACGCATGGATAGAAAGTAGAGAGGTCGTTAAGATTACAGAAGAAAAAGATAATGCTCTTTATTATGATGTAATTATTTATCCACAGGTTCTGAATTATAACTATGATGACCAATATATCATTGTTTATCAAGTTTACGACGGTAGTGATTATTATGATATCTCAGCCAAACAAGACAAGGCAGAAAAAGACAGTTTGTATGCTCAGTTTGATAAGATTAAGGAAATAAAGTATTGTTATTGGATTATCGACAAAGAGACAGATCAAGTAATAGGACCTCTAAGAAAAGATGATTTTAACAAGAAATGTCAAGAACTGCATATCGAAATCAAGATGCATCGTTTTCATGAAAAGAAATTCTGGGAAAACAGGAGTATGAAAGAACTTGGTATAGATAGTGCAGATGTAGTTAGGAAAGAAGCAGATAAAGATACAGTAACGAGGTAAATCATGGATTTCTGCTCTGCAGGAGCATAATAAAAAAGCCAGTCACGCCATTAATCGGCGCGGCTGGCTTTTTAATTATGTGTGAATGCTATTTGATAAGGACGTTGTTTAGATAATACGTCTGAACCAATAATCAAACAGTTTGAAATCTTCTATCGTCAGGGTGTCTGCCGGTGCTGTGTCCATGCGTAGCAACGGTATGTCACGGTACATCACGGCTACAAGCGAGTAGGTGCTTGGCGGTCCCATGACGTAGTCACACTCGGAGAGCATGAACAGGTCTTCCACAGCGTTGCCGCCCAGCAGATGGATATGTGCGTTAGGTTGTTTTACCAAGGTGCGGAACTTGTCAGCAGTAACCTCTGGGTCATTGGTGGACAGATATACCTCAACCTGCTTCCCTTGCATCATTTGTGCGAAGGCATCAATGTATGCGGCATATTTCTCGTCGCTATAGAAGTACTTACCACCTTGAAAGTCTTTGTAGTCACCACGGCGGATGTGCACGCCCAGTCTAACCCTGTCGTTGCATGGCTCCGCTTCGCACTGGCTCATGCGCTGAGACACTGCAGTGGAGTATTGGCTGTCAATAGTGAAGAGGTCGCAAATCTCACTGCGGTATTTCAGGAATAGGTCATACCAACGGCAGAACCATCCGCTTACCACTACATGCTTATGGCGCACCATCAGTTGCTCAGATACTGCAGGGTCATCGTTTTGCTTAAAGCGTGCGGTAGGCAGCAGTCGTAGAGCCGCAGCATATTTGGCAAACAGGTACATCGGGAAGCTGGTGTACTTTGTATGGCATATCTTGAAGAACCTGTATTTATAGCTGAAGCGCATAGACATGACAGAACGGTCATGCTCGCGTGCCCAGGCATATACATGGGCAAACTGCAACAGGTTGTTGCACATCTGACTTTTATCTCTGGCAAATATCATATTAGTCGTTTGGGGGATTAGTCGTTTAGTTGTTTGGACCTACCTCCCTCACAGGGAGGGCTGGGGTGGGTCTGTTTATTCTCTCTCATATAGTCAGGGAACGTGAGAGTCCACCTGAACCATCTCGCATATTTGCTACGCAGGGTGTCGTAGTCGGCAATCTTTTTGTATGGTAACCGCTTCTGTTGCCATGGGCGCAGCACCTTACGCTGTACAAAGTTGCCGTAGGTCTCAAACTCAGAGAAGCCCGACTGCTCGTTGCGGTCCAGATTGTCGATGATGACCTGCTGCCAGGGCTTGCCGTCATGGTTGCTGCTCAAGGCATTGTGCAGTTCGTGTAGTTGCTCCTTGTCGAACAGCATCTTGTGGTCCACGTACGACAGATTTCCTATCTCTATGCTGGGCAGTATTCTGCGTATGATGTCATAGTAAGGCTGGTGGTCCTCATAGCTAAGGTAGAATACCGTCTCTTGTTTGTCGGTGAGGAACACGTGCGGATGTATCAGCACGTGGTCAGCGTCAATGCACAGGTAATAGCGGCAAGAGCCGATGGCACCAGACAACTTGACAAACTGCTGAAACAGCCAGCCGCTGCGGTCGCTGCCGTTGGAGAGCTTGATGTTGAGTTCCTTGGGGGCATAGCCGAAGACATCGTTCTCGTTGATGAACTCCAGGTTGTTAGCCGAACAGAAGTCCACTATCTCCTTTTGTTCTGGAGCTACGATGTATATCTGCTTGATGGTGTGGCGAACGCAGTTCTTTACGCCTTCAAGGCACAGGGGCAGTATCTTCAGGTCTTTTGCGATGATAGGTATCACCACATCGATAGGTTCGTTAGGAGGAGTCAGTGCAGGG
>JAEEGF012111965.1_pt1 | contig 34826 bp, 35 predicted proteins | sample 9134171 | NCBI WGS metagenome assembly JAEEGF01 (sample SAMN16246542, study PRJNA631951) | gut metagenome | biome: gut microbiome; feature: rumen; material: AP-attached | host: Bos | place: Iran: Karaj | collected 2018-10
ACTGCGCCTTGACGGAGAATGTCGGTCTCAATCATTCCTGGATTCATACTGTTGCAACGCATTTTCTTCGCGGCCAAGTCAAGTGCAAGGTTCTTCATAAACCCATTGATGGCACCTTTGGAGGCCGAATACATGCTGTTGGCCGGAGACGAGGAATACACCCCATTCAAAGCTGCAGTAAACACAATGGATGCTCCCGCAGCAATCTTTTTCTTCCTCAACAACTTCTGTGTCAAGAATATGGGAGCGAACGTGTTGATGCTGAAAATCTTATTGATATCCTCACGATTGATGAAATTAGGAGGAAGCAACTTGTTGATTCCAGCATTGTTGACTAATCCTGTCAGTACTGGAACTTTAGCGACCAATTCGTCAAGTGCTTCGTCATTGGTTAAATCACAAACAAAGAACTGATGATTGAGTTCTTGATTAGCCAACATCCCTAAAGTTTCCCTAACACTGTCAGGATTAATGTCCACGAGAACCATTGTTGCACCAAGTTTGGAACACTCTATGGAAGTAGCGCGACCAATTCCGGAGCCAGCACCAGTGACCAGAACAATCTTGCCTTCAAGGCTATAAGGATTCTCTATTGTCATAATTACAATTCAACTAAATCTGAGATTACAATTTCATTCGTTTCGAATGCCACCGTTCCCCATGAAAGGCCAACGCCAAAACCGCATCCAATGAATTTGGTCAGTTTATGTTCAATTTTCCCTTTCAGTTGTGTGGCTATCGTGATGGGAATGGAGGCCGAGGATGTGTTACCGAAATAAGGCAGTGAAAGTGGCATCTTTTCAGAACCGACCTTAAGCTTCTTGATAATCATATTGAGCATGATCACATTACCTTGGTGGAACACGAAATAATCCGCATCATGGTAGTCAAAACCATAATATTGGGCCAAGCCCTTGATTGACTTAGGTGGAACGGTGATGGCAAATGAGAACACATCCATACCGTCCATACGGGGTGTCAAACGATTAATCATCTTACCGTCAACATTCTCTAAATCAAAGGAATGTAACGTGGTCATATTTCTCGCACCACCATCTGGAATGAGAATGGCTTTGTAACCGTCGCCATCAGTACCGATATGGAACTTGAAGCCAGTAGCACCCTCCTCAAACTCAATGGCGGTAGCCGTTCCTGAGAAGCCCATCAGTGTATCCAGCTCATATTCAGCTCTTCTCTTGGCATCACCGGCCAAGAGAAGCGCTTTTTTCACCGTACCAGCGCTCATAAGTCCGCAAATGGTTGACAAACCATAAACCCAACCTGAGCAACCTAATGCGATGTCTTCGGCATAACACTCCTTGCTCAAGCCAAGTCTAGACTGAAGGATGCAAGCTGTTGCTGGAAGAATATAGTCTGCATTTTGGGATACAAAAACAAGTATCCCTATCTCAGATTTTTCCCAACCTAAATCAGCGATGAGCTTTTCCGCAGCAGCACAACACAAGTCAGAAGTCGTAAAATCGTTGGAATAACGACGTTCACGAATCCCCGTTGTCTCTATGAATGCGGCAGCATCGTAATCATCCGACAATTTCAGGTCTTCACTCTTTACGATATTTTTGGGAACACCGGCGGCTATTCCTGATATTTTTAAGTTTTTGAACTCAAAATAAGCCATTATGCCTTGCTAACAATAACTTTATACAAATCTTCAATGGTAACAGCAGAACGCATCTCGTCTCCCTTAACCACCACGTCAAATTCCTCATCAATCATGGCAATTACAGAAAGGCCAATGAGCGATGACCATTCATCCAAATCATGGAAGGCTGTCGTAGGAGTGATTTCACTCGGATCTGTGTCATCAAATTGCTCAGCAAAAAGGGCTACAAATTCATCCAATGTCTTCATAACTAATTCTTTTTAAAGTGATTCAACATAATCGTACAGTTCTTTCACGGTATTACGGGCACGCAAATCGGCGCCTGTAAGGAGATGACCATATTCCTCATCAATCATGGAGATGATGGAAAGGGATGCCAATGAACCCCATTCTTCGAGTTCCTTGTAGTGGGTTTCTGCGGTGATGGTACCGGCAGGAGTTTCTGTCATTTCGTCAGCAAACTTTTCAACGAATTCTTCTAATGTCATGATTATTAGTATTTATTGGTTAAACTTCAGGTAATTGTTTATAGTTTTTTACTTTACCAAAATATGTGCCAATATCCAGCAACGACTGCTGGTGCAAATCGGGATACATACGGCGGACAATCTTCTCTAAAGTATCATCGGTACCTACTTCATAGAACTCTGTCGCCCCGTCTTTCACCATGTTGTGAGTCATGGCCGTCCACAACACAGGATGTGTGATATGCTGGATAAGGTTGTTCTTTATTTCTTCAGGATCGGTATGCGGCAATGCATCAACACATTGATACACTGGACATTTTGCCTCATGGAAAGTGGTTTTGCGGATAATGTCACCCAATTCCTCGCGGGCCTCATCCATATAGGGTGTGTGGAAACTGCCGCTGATGGGTAAGGCAACCGCTTTCTTGGCACCTTCTTTCATAAAGGCCTTGCATGCTAAACGGACTCCTTTTCGTGAACCGGAAATGACCACTTGACCAGGACCATTGTAGTTGGCAAAATAAATCGGTTCACCCGACTCATCCCAAATCTCCTTGATGCGTTTGGCTACATACTCATCACTGAGACCTATCACAGCTCCCATTCCCGTTTGCACTTTGTCGCAGGCTTTCTGTCCGATGATAGCACGGTTGAGGACAAGATTCAGTCCGTCTTCAAATTCCAGTACTCCATTCACCACCAACGCGGCAAACTCACCCAAAGAATGGCCAGCGACCATATCAGGCTTAATTTCCTCTTGGGTTAGTGCAAGAACGACTTCGTATAGGAACACCGAAGGTTGTGTGTTGATGGTTTGCATCAACTCCAACTCGGTTCCCTTGAACATCACGTCTGTGATGCGGCGGCCAAGATAGTCATTGGCCCGTTCGAATAATTCTTTTGCTTTAGGAAACTGCTCATAGAGGTCACTCCCCATACCTTCTTTCTGGCAGCCTTGTCCAGGAAATATAAATGCTTTCATTTTTTAGATCTTATGGTTGTGATAGGTTTAGTCAAGAAATTGAGAACCGGTATTTTACTTAACCAGTACATAACAAACATACTGATAGCCGTATAGATGAACAAAAACAGGGTTGATGTAGGTGCATTAAATTTCACAACGCACCAGTGCATTAACCAAATGAAATAGGGATGGTACAAAAAGTAAAACATGGTATTTTTGCCTTGTTCCGCAAAAAACTTCCAATCCGGAATCACATTGATGACACAAACTGTAAGAGGCAACATCCAAAGGTAACTGGCGACTCTTAATCCAAACATTATCTTCCAATCTGTTAACCCATAGAAATAGTTAAGATGCGCAGTACACATTGAATCCGGAAAATTTGGAATCAGTAGGATTATTATAAAATAGGCCACAATGACGGCGCCACATATCCATTTGTTTAACCCTCGAATCTTCTTCCAAAAGTCATATTTATGCAAATAATAGCCTAATAGAAAATAAGGGAAAAAAACAAATGTTTTTTGAAACGAGAATTCTCCTGTCAACGGAATAAATCCAGCCAACAAAGAAACGCCTAAAGCCATTGGAATGGCAATTTTATAATTCTCTCGTATTTTTAGGGGACAATAACGCATGAACACTCTCCAAAAGCAGAGAGATAGGATATACCACATTGCCCTTCGAGGCAAATACAAATGCGATACTCGGTACCAAAGCCCTTTTAAAGAAAAATCAAATGGATCAAGCCAGTCCCACGAAAAATAAATGATCTGGAATATCAAGATTACCAACAACAATTCAAGAATGGTACGCCAAAATTTCCACGGTTCAGCATCCCGATAAAAATATCCTGACATCATGATGAATGCTGGCATGTGGAAAGAGATGCCAAAAGAATACAAATGGGCATTAAGCCCAGTCATATTCAACTGAAAAGTGTGGCCAAGAATAACTAAAGCTATTACAACAAACTTGATGGAGTCAAAAGTAGTGTCTCTTGTCTTTGTAAGAGCAGTATCCATGATAATTTACTTCTTATTGATTTATAGGACGATAAATCTTGGTCTTTGAAAGATCACAGGCGATGCTACCCCATGACAGGCCGATACCATACGCTGAAAGAATAACCTTGTGCCATGTGGAAGTGTCAATACCCTCAGCTCTGTAAGGCCAATCCGTCAAAACCAACGGAACCGTGGTCGGACTGGTATTTCCATAATTCATGATATCAAAAGGCGCCCTTTCAGGATGAGCCAATTTCAGTTTCTTGCTCATGAAATCAATGGTCACTTTGGTAGCCTGATGCAGTCCAAAGAAGTCGACATCGTCTTTATCCCAGCCGACCAGGTTCAGCACCTCCTTGATGCTTTTTGGGCCAACGGATATAATGAAAGCGAACACGTCGTCTCCTTGCATTTCTTTGCCTGTCAACCTGAAATTAATATCCATGCTATCAGGCCAGTACCTGAAACCACGTTTCGGACACAAAACGGTTTCATAATCATATCCGTTCGACATGATATGGAATCCCAACGAGCCAGTTCCCTTCTCAACCAATGTCGCTGAACCTCCATCACCGAACACCATGTAGGATGATTTTCTGTCCTTTTCAACGGTCTTAGAGTTGGTGTTACCAGCCAATACCAAAACTTTATTGCAAGCACCAGAGCCAATTAATGTAGCCGCTTGAAAGATTCCATAAATATACCCGCTACAGCCGTAATTGATGTCAAAGCAGACACAATCTTTCGGCAAGCCCAATCGCCCCTGCAAAACGCAAGAGGTCGCTGGTCCATGAAAATCAGGATGCTCTGAAACAAACACCAATCCATCAATGGTGGAACGGTCGATTTGTTCCGTATTAAGAATCAACTCTGCGGCTTCGAAGCACAAGTCGGAAGCGGTCTGCCCGATTTCCGCCACATGTACTCGCTCAATGCCTGCCACTCTGATGGCATCTTCAACTTCTTTCTCTCCGAATCTCTCTTTCAGAGACGACATTTCAAGGATGCCTTTGGGCAAGCAGGTCGCTATGCTCTTGATGTCAATGTTATTGATAACGGTTTTCATAATTATTATTATTTGTTTAACTAATCAAATCAGTGATTGTCCTCCATCCACAATCATATCCGTTCCCGTAACCCAACGAGCCACGTCCGAGAGGAGATAAACCGCTGCATAGGCAATATCGTCAGGATGTCCGAAGCCCAACGGAATACGCTCCTCTTCCTTTTTCTGGTCCTCGATGGAAAGCACACCTTCTCGAAGTCCTGTAATCCTTTTCACGATACCAGGATGGATACTGTTCACACGAATTTTTTGTGAACTTAACTCCAATGCGGCGACTTTTGAGAACGAGTCAACAGCACCCTTTGTGGCTGAATACAAGGCATTCCCCTTATAAGGTCGGTACGATGCCACAGAAGACACAAATAGGATTGAACTATTGGCCGAAACTTTTTTTCTCTTCAACAATTGCTGGACAAACAAGATGTTGCAAAACGTGTTGGTATCAAACATCCGGTGAAGCTTTTCATCGGTAATATGCCTTACCACCGTCGTGTCAAAAATGCCTGCACACAATACAACACCGTCCAAATTGGGCAGCTTTTCAACCAAAGCGGGAATCTCCTGATGATTCACCATGTCAAAAACAATCTGTTGATTGTCTGAAGAAACAAGGCTGTCGTATGTTTCTTGAAGGCGTTCTTCGTTCCTTCCTGTGACAATAAGTTTGGCTCCCATCTCAGAACTTCTGAGGGCAATCTGTCTGCCAATATGGGATGAGGCTCCCGTGACTAAGATGGTCTTTCCTTCTAACGAATACGGATTATTCATGTTTTTTCTTCTTTTCTTTTAGGAGTTTGACAAAACGATTCAACACAGCCTGAACTTCATACTCTCCTTTTCTCTTATGCTCGAAATACTCTTCTCTGAGAAGAGAACCTATGGACATGTCATAATACCGACCATTCTTGAATGCAGCTTGCCTCATGATACCTTCGCGTGTCGAGAACATCACTTCACCCATAATGTGTGTGGTCTCGTGTCCCAACAGGGAATGTCCCCACACACGATTCAGATTCAAGCTTTCGAACGCATATCCGTAAATGTACAGGTACGACTCAATCCATGCCAATCCATCGCGGTAATCAGGATCACCAATAACGATTCCACTGAAGTTGGCACTGCTGTTGATGTAATGGATATCGGTCAGGCTCATGTATCCTATCATCTTGTCGGTGTCTTTTGCACAAATGGCCCACCATACTTGGTAGGGATTGTGACGCATTCTTGCCTTGACCCAATCCAACGCTTCATCACGGCACACTCGTCGATTGAGTCCCGTGCTTAATCTCTTGAGTTCGTCGTCATTCATCCATTTATAGATGAGTTCTGCGTCCTCTTCCTCAAAAGCTCTGAAATAAACAGTCTTCTCCATATTTATAACTCTATTTTATGATCAGATTGATAGATAAAATATCCTCCCCTATCGCTATTGCATTGGACCTTCTGAATCTTACCCCAGATGTCCGCATCGTAGACAAAAGGATACTTGTCTTTGTTCTCAATATAAGGCAACACCTTATCCTTGGTCTCTTCACAAAGGAAATACACTCCCGCATAGTTTTTGCAGGTAAATACAGGTTCCGTAAAGGTTCCAGTAGCGATTTCCAATACACCTTTCACAAAATCATAGCCCGTCGAAAGTCTGACCATATCGGAATTGATGTATCCACCTCCCATGCGGGCGCCCATCTCAATAACATAAGGCACTCCATCTTCAGCCATTTTTATCTCGGTATGCGAAGCTCCATATTCAACCTTTAGGGCTTTGAGCAGTTTCAAGGTCTGATTGGCAATGGCATCCCACTGCTTCTTGTTTAGGTTGGCTGGTTGGTGATGACCCAATTCCACAAAATAAGGTGCTCCCGTCGTGTCTTTGTCTGTGATTTGAAGGATATAGTGCTTCCCCTTGTAGGAAATGGCTTCTATGCTGAATTCCCTGCCTTCAACAAACTGCTCCACTAAGGCAGTTCTTGATGGTGACCAATCAAAGGCACGTTCCACTGCTGCTGCAAGGTCCTTCTTTTCTCTGACCAAGGTGATGCCCCTGCTTCCTCCGCTGTCTGAAGGTTTAACAATCACCGGGAAGGGAATGCTCTCCGCTTCCTCGATAGATTTGATGGCCTTGTAGGCAGGAATACTCACACCTTCCTTCTTCATCTGCTCGCGCATGGTATACTTGTTCTCTGTAAGAGCCTCACACTCCGGCGAATTGCAAGGGACGCCAAGTCCTCTAGAGATATAATAAACATACGGGAGTGCCGATTCAATGATAAAAGAAGTGACTCCTTGCACACCTTCCTGCTTGCATATCTCAAGAATTCTTTCCTTCTCCTTGAAAGAGATGTCATAAAAATGGTCGGCGTATTTCTCGGCAGCAATATGATCGTCGGCAGCTCTACCAAAAGAATAAATCTCATACCCCATGGCTTTGGTTTGCCTATAAAAGGAGAGGTATTGGTAATTGGCGCCTAAAATGGCTATTTTCTTATTCATTTTTTATAGTAATTGTTTATGGTTTCTATTACACGCAGCATATCATCCTCGCCATAGCGTTGGTCGATGGGGATGCATAGCAGGTGCTGATACATGTATTCCACTTCTTCACACACGGCACCCAAACAATCGGCTTGGGGCCAAACCACTGGAGCATAAACAGATTCTTGTACCAAATGAGACTGCAAGGAGGCCCTGTCCTCAACTAACATGGGGAAATAAAGCGGAACGGTGTCCTCGTCAAGGTGAACAAACAGCGGTTTGATAGGATGGACAGAAGACAGACCCTTCAATAAGGTCTTAAAATTCTGTCTTCTTTTGCTTTTTAACAAACTCACATCCAAATTGCTTTGGAGGTTTTTGGAGGTCTCGCTCAAGGTGTAAAAGCCTTTCTGGTCGATGAGGATGTCCTCTGCTTCACGATATTGCTTCAGGAAAGCAGGTTTCTCTCCCTCGTGGTCAAACAGGAACTTGTATTTGGCCAAAGACGCCTTGACTTTTGCCTGTTCCAACGGAAGGTCAGATTCTTGGGGTTTACCGGTGAAACAACCCTCCCGACAAACTGCGAAACCGCCATCAGGAGTACCATGCCATTTACGGATGCTCCCCACGAAAAAGTCAGCATCCGACTTCTTTTGGCTGCTGTAAAGGCATTGGGTGCAATCTTCTATGGTAAAGCCATTCCGTTTCCTAAGTGTTGTGCACAATTCGTCGATATCGTGAAGTGTTTCAAAGCCGAAATATTTATGATACAACACTATTGAAGCATCATATTCCATTGCGTATTTGAGAATCTCTGCCGAGGACACCTCCAATTTGCTGTTAAGGGGATAATGATGTACCTCATAACCAGCATTCAAGAATGGCTCAATCACCGTATGACAGGTAAATGGAGGAAGAATAGCCGATTTCCTCAAATGGGGATTTCTTTCCTTTATGGTCTTGATGGCATAGCTAATAGCCGAACGGCCTGTAGACAGCCATACATAATCCGTCCCTTTGCAGCCGAACTGTTCAGGTGTTCCCAAAGGCTTGTCTTTTAGTTCTTCGTTGGGATTGATCCAGAAATTGCTTCCTATTTCACTTAGCATTTTGTTGTTGTCTTTTTCTTTCGTAATACTCTAACGCTCTAGGCAAAAAGCCGAGGTCATCCACTTCCTTCATATCGCCACTGCCCGAACCCACATCTTCACGTTTGATGACATTCAAGGCTGTCATCCACAAGATTTTAATGTCTAACCAAAGTGTAAGATGGTCGACATACCAAACGTCCATCTCAAATTTCTTGCTGAGCTTGCAATGGTTGCGGCCGTTCACTTGAGCCCAACCCGTGATGCCCGGGCGCACTTCCATACGGCGAGCCTGCTCCTCGTTGTAGAGTTCCAAATAAACGGGAGTAAGCGGCCGGGGGCCAATCAGTGCCATATCCCCTTTGAGCACATTGAAAAGCTGTGGCAATTCATCCAAAGAAAGTGCCCGGATGAAACGTCCCACTTTGGTCAGTCGCTGAGCATCTGGCAACATACGTCCATCGGGACCCCGCTCGTCAGTCATAGTCTTGAACTTGATGCACTTGAACAGCTTGGCATCCTTGCCCGCACGGTCATGGGTAAAAAACACGCCCGCGCCTTTGTTGGCGAAATGTAGCCAAACTATCAAAATCAACAGCAACGGCGATATGCATATTATGCCAATGAGCGATATGCAGAAACTGAAGAAACGTTTGAAGAAATGCTTGTACATCTATGTCAATATTTAATAATTGGAGTATTCTCCCAATTGATTTGGAAGGCCGATTCTTGGAGACCAATGAAATCCGTTTGATCAATCAAACGCGTCATTTTTTCAAAGGCATTTTTTTTCCCAAAATTTGTCCTAAAATATCGGGAATACCGAGCCTTAATAGTACCAGGTTCTTTAAAATAAGCCTCGTATGTCTTTCGGCTAAGTACGGTTCCTGTTTCAGGCGTGAGGTCGCTGATGTGGAAATAGCACATGTTGTATTTGCTTTGCTTCATCCATTTTTTCACCAATGATAAGGGGAAGAACCGAAAATAACCGCCGCCAGAATAAGCCACTTCTTTCCCAAACAACTTAGTCATGCTGATTGGAAATTCCTTGATTTTAGCGCCGCCACAATCAATGATCACGGGCGAATCGTATCCGAAATTGGGAAATCCACCAATATCTCTTGCGGCAGGAAAAACTGACGCATCTTTTTCGATGCCATTCTCCGCCAATACTTCAAAAGCCCATTTGTTGCGTTCCCCAATAGAAAAAGCCGGAGCCCTATAGCTCACAACTTTGTCACCTATGCATTGCTGTAGGCTATCCACTGCTTGACGAGTATCACTCCGAAACTCTTCCATCGTCATTTTGTTGAGCCAAGCGTGTGTGTGGGAATGGCAACCAATCTCATGGCCTTGTGCATGGATTTTCCTTACCACTTCAGGATAAAGCAGCCCCATGCCACCAACACAGAAAAACGTTGCCTTTATTTGACGCCTATCCAAAATTTCAAGAATCTTGTCCAAATAGAAATCGTATTCGGCATACTTCTCCTTACGGTCAGCATGTGTTTTTTCAACGTACCATTCTTCTATGTCAAAAGTTAAGATGTTCATTTGCTTTGTAAGTTTACAAAAATCAAGTATGACCGTTATTACGACTCATCTTCTTTAAGCCTATAATAAACCAAGAATACCAAGTAGAACGATCTTTCCAAAAAATATCTTGATAATAAATGTCTTTCCCAATAAAACGGAACCAAGATGGAGAAGCATGAAACCGTTTGGGGTTCTTCAAAAACCACAACAAGTCAATGCCCAAGAAACGAAGGGTTTTGCCTGGTGTATATTCGTTTGGACTGATCTCCTCTCCCAATGTATCTTGTACGATAGTCTCAGGAAAATTGACACCAGAAATATACGCGGCACGAAGGCTGGCCGGAACTCTTGGATTGATTTCTATGATCTTATATTCAAGTGTATCTTTTCGTTGCAACACATCGAAATCAGCCATGCCAAACCAATTCAGTTTGTCCAAGGCGTCTTTGCATATTGACAACAGCTTTTCGTCTTCGACAGAGATACAACAAGAACTGCTTCCTGCACCAATCGGATATATCCTGACTATCTTTATGATGGCACTTTTGCTGCACCGGCCTTGCGCGTCCCGATAAATCATCACGTTATAATAATAATCGGGATTGTCAACATATTCCTGTAAAGTACAAGACTTGTATTTTTGACTTATTGTTGAATATTGTACTTGTAATTCGCTTAGTGAATTCACTTTTGTGATGCCTCTTGCACCAACAGAAAAATCAGGCTTTATCAAAGAAGGAAATCCTATCTGGTCTGCAACATGCTCTAAAGTGTCTTTGGTAATGGACATGGTCTTCGGATGGGGAATCCCATTCTTTTCACAAAAGCCCATGAACCGTCCTTTATCAACGACAAGAGATAGGATCTCATAATCAGAAATAGCACATTTGACCGAATACTGGGTTTCTATCCGATTCTTGTTTTTGCTTAAATACTTTGCCGACGCGTCACCCATTGGTACGATTACATCGTAGTGCTCTTTACTGAAGATGTCTTCAAGATTCTTATCATAGTCAACCACTCTTCCACTATGGACTTTGTTGAAAAAGCGGCTTTTGTTTATTGCATAATCGTTTGAAACAGCATCCAACAAATACTTGTCTCTTTTCTCATACAAAGACTCTCCGAACGACAATCCTTGCAGTCCTCCTTCCAACATCAGTATCTTTTTCATGCTTTTCATTGATAATAGACGAAATCCAAATCAGAGTCAGCGGAAGTGATCAACAGATCACTAAAGTCAACTTCTTTGTTGCCCACAGCACAATTCAACTTCTTCGGAGTTGTTATCAGGAGGGGCGAACCTAAGAAATGGTATTTTCTTGATGACATCCCAAATACAAGACCCATCCTATTATGACGTGCCACCTTTTGCGCCAGCAAGAAAGCCTTGCGCTCGTCGCGCCTATCAAGGAATCTGTAGTCAACCACAGAAACCATATCGAAACCACCATACACAATCTTCCTCAGCACCACATAACCGCTTGCCTTTCCTTGCTCCTCGTATTTGTAAATTGCATACCTCTCTCCACAATAAATGTCAAAGAAGCGTTTTTGTATAAAGGCTTCATCACGAACTAATTCTAAATCCTTTGACCAACAGCCTTTTTCAGGAGCCAACAACGCTTTTGCGTCATCGATATGGGCAAAGGTCTTGTTATGAGACAGACGGATATGCTCTGGAAATCTCATCGGACTTGACTTCCTTTTAAAAAAGCGTCTGACCAACTGAGGAAAAATCCAGCCGTTTGCGGCCACATATATATTTATGGGCCGTATTGGAGTGAAACTTTTTACAAATTTTGGCTGAATTTTCCAAGCAATGTCAGTTATTCCGACAGACAGCCAATCGTTGTATGAATTAACCTTATCGTATAGTAATTTGCTTATTCCTTTCCCTCGTTTTTCCGGCGAAATAATAGTGTTCCCTCTTAAATAGAGAGTGTTTCTTATGCCATCACGTACAAGTTCTATAGGAATGGCTGTTGTGCAACCTATGATCTCCTCATCTTCAACAACAATAAAGCATTTCAGCCAGTCATCCTCACAACCCGAATCAATATTCGACAACCACCAATCCAAATATTGTACACCCCTATAAGGATATACCTTCCTCATGTATTCCAACAGCCGTGCATGCCATTGGGGAGAATAGGAAACAACTTGGATTTCTGTCAAAGCCTTATCCATTTCTAATGATCAATCGGATAAGTCGGTTCGCATCCTTTTACTAAAAAACATCGTTTAAATCAATTCAAGATCACTCCCCATTTTCCGCACTTAACTCCAGTACGAATAACTTTTGCAGGATTACCTGCGGCAATACAATTATCAGGGATATCCTTGGTAACCACGCTACCAATCCCAATAACAACTTGATTACCAATGTGTACACCAGGAAGTATAGTACTCCTTGATCCGATAAAGCAATTGTCACCAATATAAGTATCCGCTTTCAGTTTACGACAAGCATCATGGGTAAGCATTATCACACTCCCCGTTATCCTTGTATATTTTCCAATATGTGTCCCTTTAGGATAAATATTGGTATCCAAATGCGTTTTTCTGGATATAACAGTTCCTTCTCCTATGTCCATCTTGTAGACAGTTCTATACTTCCATGCAGTAAACTCAGTAAAAAACTTGTAGAGTTTTTGTCTTGTTTTTGATATAATGTTCATTGCTTCTTACTTATATTATCCGTTTTTCTTTCCTCTTTTGTTTAACATCCCCTTTACCCCTGCCATAATCGCATGACGTTGCTCCTTCCTGATTCCGACAAAGAATGACAGCAAAGCCGTTGCTATCACCGATCCAACTATAGTGACAACATGAGGCCATATCCCACTACCAATATGCATTCTCCTCAATCCGTAAGAAACAAGTATTGATAATCCAAACACCACGCTTATTGGCAATATAACTTTCTTAAAATAATCCCAAATCGACATACCAAATCTCTGCTTCATAAAAACAATTCTGACAAATTGTGCTATGGATGACATAATGATTGACACATAGAAAGCCAAGGAAGGATTGGTGTAAATTCTGAATAATAAATAAGAAACCGGCAGATTCAAAATGAGAATCAACCCCGTGATGACCTGATAATTCCTGATGTCACCATCAGCATAAATTGCAGCCCCAACTGATTGCCCCAAAACATCAATCACTGCCGTTATGACAATAAGGCGGGAAAAAATAACGGTGTACTGAGGATAATCACCCAGCCAAAAAGAAAGCACGAACGGCATTTCCACCAACAGGGGAACAACAACAAGGCTTAACAAAAAGAAACTAATCACCGAAGAGTTGTAAACCAAGGAGAGCATCCCTTTAACGTTTTCCGTAGCATTTAGCTTTGTGATTTGTGGCCTGACGGCGTTATAAAAACTAGTGACAAACTGATTGATAGCATGAAGAATTTGAGCTGCAATAGCTCTCGCTGCGTTCACCACCGGACCGAAAAACACATTTAATATCATATTGATACCTTGTGTGCGAACCACAGTAGCCATTGTGCCAAACAATGACCAACCGCTGTAACTCAGCAACTCTACGATCAATTCTTTTTCCCAACGTATCCTTAGCTTTGAATCTTCACGAAAATTCGTCCGACACAAAACCACAAACAATATACTACTAATCAACGCTACGCTAAACGTGCATAAAGAATACACTTTCAACTTGTCTCCTGGCACCCACTGTATAAAAAAGGCTATCCCTAAAATCAAGAAAGCATCAAACACACTGATAAGCGCATAAATAATCAGTTTTTCATGAGCCACAATCAAACCTCTGAAAGGCACGACCAAAATACGGACAAGGAAAGAAATGATGGCAAACTGCAACACCCAATTGGCAGCCTCAAGACGGTTGTCGGGAATTACCATCTTATAGTTCACGAACCAGTAACCAATTCCTTCTATGATAACAAATAGTACAAGACTCAAAATAATAAAGCATAGCAAAGTGGCATTAAAATACCTGTTTACCATTTTGTCTTCCTGTCGGCCAATGGAATAGGCAAAGAACCGTTGCGAAGTGGAAACCAAAGTGTTGGAAACAAAAGAGAACATGGAAACAAAACCAGCCACTACATTATATATACCATAGTCCTCCACACCCAAAGCATGAAGGAAAACACGGACAGTATAAAGCCCGATGAGCATTTTTATGCCCATTTGGATATACATGAAGGCCGAATTCTTGGCCATCAGTTTGGTATTTTGTTTAAATTCTGCCATTTTTAGTTGAAATGATTGGGGGGTCACTTCCTGCATCATCCTCTTTTTTGTACCCGTAAAGCCTTATTAAGTAAATAAGAAATATCACCTGACTATTTCGGGTTCAAGTGTTAGCCGATTGCCCTCCAAAACCTGGGCTTTTTTTACAATATCTGTTTCTACGTTTCTCTTTTTAACTTTATTAATGGCGGTGATCTTTTTTTCACTGCCTATAGTATACATACCAATAACAGCTGTGGTAAGCCACAAAGGAGAGGTTAACAAGTCTCTGACCAAAAAAGCCAATACCACCATGATGAAAAAAACAAACGATGCGGTGGATCTGTTGTTCCAAAATAGGATTACCATCATAAACAAAACTATCGATAACCCAACGATGCCATGGTGCACAATGAATTTTTTATAGCCAGAAGCTTTTGAAGTCCAATTATCACCTCCTGTGATTTCACTGTGAACTCCAAAATACTTGTCTGAAGATTGCATCAGATTTGCATAACGCGCCTCAAAATTTTCTCCCGTCCGATTGTATCCTGAGATCTGGTTCGTACTTTCATCATATTCAAGTCTGGAAACAATAAGTGCATAAACCGCAGTGTCTTCATGGGTAACGAAATACCATGACACACCCCCCAAAAGGAGAAGCGTTCCCACTGCAATAGCCATTTTATATCTTGTATTGCTACGCGTCAATTGGTTTGCCACAATCGACAAGAGCAACAAACCATAGGCAATCAAGGAAAAAGACAAGATAATGCCTATCAGCATAATGAGATTCCTAAAACGAACTATCCTATCGTTTCGAGTGTTAAGATGGAAGAGAAACACACAAGGGGTAGCCATTTGGCCTGGCTCCAGAAAAACGCTTGAAAAACGCGCGTAATCACTATAATTGTTTGAAGTTGTAAAAAAGTAGTAATCATAATAAACATGGAAACCATCCGAATGGTAATAAGGGCCTGTTGCTGGCAAAGGAACACCAATCAAATATAGTATCCAACCCGTCAAGGAGACCACGAGAATGAAAACAAAACAATTCGTGATGGCTTTCAAAAGATATTTCATTTCATTATCCGAAAGCATCGCCACCGTACTCATGGCCAAAAACAGCATCAAATAATAAATAGCGTTTCTTATTGTTCCCGTCGCATTTGTAATCAATATAGATATCATGCAATAAACAAACCATATTGATATCCAAAACCACCTTCCTTTTGAAAAACTAGCACCCCTTAGCATCATTTTAATGATTGCGAAAGCGATAACCAAAATATATAAAGGCTGTCGGGGAATTCTCATTAACCATGAAACATCCGCCACGGCATAAATTAAAAGACACAAGCTAAAGACATATAGCTTGGTCAACATGTCCGGTCTCCAGACTTGTCGTTTTATATTATTAACTTGTCGTTTTATATTATTAGTTGTAGTTACCATAATTGTCCAACAAAACAATACTTATTTCAAACATTATAGAACAAGGTCATCAGATTGCATAATGCACCAAATCCACAATCTTCATCTCCCTGCTCGGCTCAAAGTACATCGCGCCCCAGGCCAATCCCGTGCCAAAACCACAGGCCACCACTTTCTTGCCACCGATGTCGTTTTTCAGCTTGTTGACAATCATCAGTGGAATGGTGGTTGAAGAAGTATTACCAAAGTCAGCAATATTGTAGGGGCAATGCGCATCGTCTACCCTCATCCGCTTTTGGATAAGCTTGTTAATCATCTGATTGGCCTGATGTATAAGGAAATAGTCTATGCTCTCTTTCGGAACTTCATAATGCTCCAACAAGCCTTTGATACATTTGGGAGCGGTATGCATGGCAAACGAAAGGATGTCCTCGCCTTCCATATTGGCATTCAATCGGTTACGCATAATGCCATCCTTACAAAGACGATACTCAAAAGAGGCTGGTGTCACAGGATTGCGGTAGCCGCCATCGGGAACAATGAGTGACTTGAAATTCTCTCCATCAGAATGCATACTAAACAACAACGGCTTGGCACCTTCCTTGAACTCCAACAAGGTGGCCGTACCGGCATCACCCGCCAAGAGGTTCACCCGGTCGTAAGGCGACTTGGCCTTGGTGGAAGTCTCTCCAACCAACAACAAGCCTTTTTGAATCCGTCCTGCACTAAGCATAGATGACATCACCGAAAGACCGTATATCCAGCCCGGACAACTCATGGTGATATCGAAACTCAAGCAGTTTTGGGAAAGCCCCAGACGGTGCTGCAAGATGCAAGCCGTGGCAGGAAAGATATAGTCGGGGGTCTGAGTCACCATGATGAGACACTCTATCTCCTCCTTGTTCCATCCCGCTTCTGCAATCAGTTTCTCCGCCGCACACATGCATAAATCCGAGGAACAAATGCCGTCCTCAGCAATATATCGACGTTCCACACCCGTGGTTTCAATATATCTTTTGAGTTCTTCCTTGTCTTCTATCAAATCAGAATCCTTGTTCTCCACCATTTTGGGAGGAACACAGGCCGCTATGCCTGCAATATTCACATTGTCAATCCTTAAAAATGCCATGTCTTGTCAATTCAATTGTCTGTAATTGATCTTTCCCGACTCAAATCTCGGTATTGAGTCGATGGGTATTACCTCAAACGAAGTTGAAATCAGCCCTGTCTTTTCGGAAATCAGTTTTTTCACTTCGTCTTTGAGATCTTCTTTTGTGATGTAAATTCTCATCTTGGTGTCATCACCAGTGCAAGCACATTCGATGCCGAAATGCTCCGTGATGATTCTCTCGCTTTGGTCAAGGCTGACACGCAGGCCGAAGAGTTTCAGGAAACGCTTCATGCGACCCACAATATAGAAACAGCCGTCCTCATCCATCTTGGCAATGTCACCGGTATGATAGACGCCGCAAAACTCGTCGCCTTGGGTCAAGTCCTCGATGCTGGTGGCATAGCCCATGGTGACGTTAGGTCCTTCATAGATAAGTTCGCCCTCCGTGCCAGGCTTTGTGATCTCATTACCATTCTCGTCCACCAGATACAGTTTTCCCTCGGGAATAGCTTTGCCAATGCTGCCTATATGGGAAGTGGCACTCTCGGGAGACAGGAACGCCAAGCGTGCGGTGGTCTCTGTCGTCCCAAAGGTGGCGAAGAACCTTTTTCCCTTCTCTTCAGCGTAATTAGCGAATGCGGCAAACAGCGTGTCTGACAATTTGCCACCGCCCTCTGCCATAGTCGTAAGATAGGGCAAATCCATCTTTTGGAAGCGGAGGCGGTTCAAAATCTCATAACTGAAAGGCACGCCCGTGAAGTTGGTCCCCTTCTGCGCTTTGACGAACTGCCAGTATTTGGGGTTCATCAAGCTCACCGCAACCAACAATACCGTAGCGCCAGCCTGCAAATGACTGCAAATCACGTTGAGCCCCATGGTGTACTGCATGGGCAAATCGATGATACCTCGTTCCTCAGCAGTCCAACCGAAGGCTTGGGCCACATTCTTGGCATTGCTCTCCACGTTGCCGTACTTATGGCGCACCAGTTTGGGGCTTCCGGTTGTTCCCGAAGTGGTCATCAGCAACGACAACTCGGGGTGCATCTCAGGAGCCTTGTCCCCTGTTTTACAAAGGACATAGTCCTTGTAATGCAAAATCGTCTCGAAGCCAAAATCCGCACTTTTGCCCTCTGGCATCCAAAAGTATGAAGGATGGTAGGTTTTGCGCAGATTGTCAAGCAGCCCACGGTCGATGGCAGCATTGATCAGAAGGCAGACGTCTTTGTTTTCGTACAATGCCACAAAGCCGGCTAAAGAGCCTACTTTGTTCTCGCAGAGGCAAAACACCAATTCGCGTTTTGGCAAAGAAGTAGACAAACTTTTGCTCAACTCCACCAATTCGCCGTAAGTCAGTTGACCGCCACTGTCGTCAATGGCGGCAAAGGCCGAGACGGGTTTTTTATCGATGTCAAAAAGCATCAAAGTTCGATGTTGTGGTTCTTCAGAATCTCGATACCTGCGGCGTATGAGTTGAAGGCCATCACTTCGTCAGGCTCGAACTCAAATCCAAAAGCGTCCTCAATGACAGCAATGAGGCTCATTTGGCCGATGCTGTCCCATTTGTCCACGCTGTCCATGGTCGCACTCTCAACTTCCTCCATAGGAATCTCAAGACCTTCCACGAAGGCATCTTTGTATTTCTCTAAGTTTGTCATATCTGTATTGATTTATTTGTTGATTTCTGTTTTTACTCTTTCTGCTATCTGTGGAGCCGTCAATCCGTGCTGTTCCCAGCAGTAGCGCAATTCACCAAGCTTGCAGAAGAAGTCGTTCACGCCGATTCTTGCCAAGCGAGGTGTACCTGTCTTGTCGGACAAATATTCGGCTATGGCACCGCCCAATCCGCCGATAACGCTGTGTTCCTCAACGGAAACAATCAGTTTGGAAGTCTTTATTGCCTTGTCTAAACACGCGGTGTCTAACGGCTTTATGGTGTGCATGTCGATCACCGTGCAGTTGATGCCCTGAGCCGAAAGCAGCTCTGCAGCGTCCAATGCCTCACGAACCATCATGCCTGTTGCGATGACGGTGACATCCTCGCCTTCACGCAGCGTGTTGGCTTTGCCGATTTGGAAATCGAAGTCTTTGTCATAAACGATGGGGCAATTCAGCAAACCTGACAGGCGCACGTATACCGGGCCTTTTACATCATGAGCAGCGATGACGCACTTGATGGCTTCAAGGCTGTCGGCAGCGGAGAGAATGGTCATGTTCGGCAAAGCTCTGGTGAACGCCAAATCCTCGGTAGCCCAATGGGATATGGAAAGCGTTTCCATGGCAAAGCCTGCCGAATTGCCGACTAGCTTCACATTGAAGTTGTGGTAAGCCAGGTTGTGGCGCACAAATTCCAAAGCCCGAGTCACCACAAACTCCGCGTATGTACAAGCATAAACGGCGCGTCCGTCCTCAGAGGAAAGACCCGCCGCGATGCCTACCATACTTTGTTCTGATATGCCCGCGTTGATAACGCGGTCAGGATAATTTGTATAAAAACGGTCAAGGCTGGCAATGGCCACACTGTCGGCCACCACGACCCTCATATCAGGATCTCTCTTGGCCAGTTCCATCATTCCGATGCCGGCTGCAGCACCTTTTTGCCCCAATTTGGCATACGCTTTTATCAATGCGGGATTAATGGCCATTTCTCATCCTTTCTGTATTTCTTCCACGGCTTGGCGATACTGGTTTTCATTCAGTACCGACTGGTGCCATGACTTGTTGTTTTCAATGAACGAAACGCCTTTGCCTTTGACGGTTTTGGCAATGATGGCGTATGGCTTGCCTTGGGGCTTGTGCGACAAGGCTTCGATAAGCTGGTGGATATCATGGCCGTCAACGGTCACCGATTCCCAGCCGAAGGCTTCCATTTTCCTTTGCATGTCGAGCTGGGCCATGAGTTCCTCCGTATTGCCGTCAACCGACATGTAGTTACGGTCGATAATGACGGTCAGGTTATCGAGTTTGTAATGTGCTGCTGAAATAAAAGATTCCCAAACGGAGCCTTCCTCACATTCGGCATCGCCCAACAGGCAATAGACATGATATTTCTGCTGGGTCTGCTTAGCGATAATAGCTTTCCCAACCACAAAAGACATCTCCATGCCCAAACTCATCGAGCCGTATTCGTTGCCGATTTCCTTTTTCAGCTGATGACCGACCAGCAAGCCGTCGTTCTCCTCAAAGGAATTCAACACATCAATGGGATAGAACCCCATCTCCGCTCTAGCCGGGAACTCAGCCAAACGGGCATGTTCTTTTCCAGCAATGAAACGGTCTCTCTCATTCCAAAGTGGATTGTCAATGTCAAAATTCAGTATGGTTCCATAAAGAACGGCATATATCTCAATGCATGAGAGGCTGCCGCTGACATGTGCACCTCTGTTGCCAGCGGCGAGAGCCATGTCCATGGCATGAAGCCTCATCCGCTTACACAACGCCTTGATTTCCTCTTCGTTAAGTCTTTTCCTGTTCATCAGCGACCTCCGTCCACTTTTATGATTTCTCCATTGATATAGGATGCCTGTTCCGAAGCCAAGAACAATGCCACTTGCGCTATCTCTTCTTTCTTGCCGAGCCGTCTCATGGCTGATTCGGAGGCCAATTTGGCTAGCATTTCATCATTGTACTGATGAATCATCTCCGTCTCAATTGGGCCTGGAGCTATGGAATTCACCCTGATGCCCATAGGTCCCAGTTCCTTGGCCAAACATTTGGTCATCATCATCACTGCCGCTTTGCTACTACCGTAAGCAATCTTTCCTGGCTGAGGTTCAATTCCAGCGATGGAACCCATGTTGATAATGGCGCCCTTCTTCTGTCGTGCCATCTTTTTGGCGACTTTCTGTATGATTTGCAGCATGGCAAAGTAGTTCACTTCGAACAACTTGCGGATATCGTCCACCTTCGACATGCTCAATAGTCCTACGGTGGATATCCCGGCATTATTGACAAGCACATCCACGGTTTCACTCTCATCCAGTATTTGCTTGATGCCGTTATTCACGCTTTCAGAATCCGACATCTCGAAATAAATAGGCTTTATCCACACGCCATTGTGTGAAGCCATTTCGTTCAGCCATGCCTCATGCTCTGGCGTAGCTTTTCTCGCGCAAGCCCAAATATTGTAGCCCGCTGCGGCAAAAGCTTCCACCATTGCCTTGCCGATGCCTCTGTTGCTGCCTGTGATGATCGCGTTCATGATTAACAGGTTAATGTTTTTCCGCCGTCAATAATCAAAGCATGTCCCGTCACGTATGACGAGGCATCGGAAAGCAGGAACACGATGGCATTGGCAATCTCTTCAGGCTCCGCATAACGCTTGAGCGGATAGGTCTGAATGTCTTTTGCAACTTCTTCCGCTGAATACACCGCATTCTTCACAATGTTGGTGTTCACACGACTAGGATTAACGCTGTTGACACGGATGCTCCTTGCGGCGAACTCCAATGCGGCGTTCCGCATAAAGGCATCCAAAGCGTTCTTCGAGACCGCATACATCACACCACCCATCGACACCATCTTAACCCCGCTGATGGATTCCGTGAAAACGATAGATCCACCCTTGTTGATTTTTTTCTTCTTGTAAAGCTTTTGGGTGAGATACATCGGGGCAAAGGCGTTGATGCTACAGATACGCCCCATATCATCCTCGTTCAAGAACTGTATCGGAAGCACCTTGGAGATGCCAGCGTTGCACACCAGCCCATCCAAAGCAGGGGTCTCACCGACGAGATGATCCAGTTCGCTTTGTTGTGTAAGGTCGGCGACGAACATCTGATGGTTCAGAGGACTTTCCTTTTTGAGGAGGTCCAAAGTCTCCGTCAGCGTCGTTTCGTTGATATCTGTCACCACAATAGTTGCACCCATTTTGGCACAAGCAACAGCTGTCGCTCGGCCAATGCCGCCTCCGGCACCGGTCACCAAAATGGTTTTCCCTTCCAATGAGAACGGATTATACATGACTTTATCTCCCAATTTAATATTACAGCTTCGCCCTGTCGGTCACACCATAGTGATGACAAAGGCTGTTTTTCAACAAGTTACAAATACCAACATAACTTGGGTATTTGACGTGCAAAACTACAAAAAAAAGATTGAAAAAATCAAAGAAAAATCAACAAACTCAAAAAGGACTAACGGTTGCTGTACATATCCTCGTAATACTTCATGTAGTCGCCGCTGGTCACGTTGTCCATCCAGTCTTGGTGGTCGAGGTACCAACGGACCGTTTTTTCGATGCCTTCCTCAAACTGCAAAGACGGCTCCCAACCCAATTCTTTCTGGAGCTTCGTGCTGTCGATGGCATAACGCATGTCGTGCCCTGCGCGGTCGGTGACGTAGGTGATCAAATCCATGTCGGCACCTTCGGGACGGCCAAGGATGCGGTCGACGGTGTTGATGAGCACCTTGACGATGTCAATGTTCTTCCACTCGTTGAAGCCACCAATGTTGTAGGTTTCACCAATCTGGCCCTCGTGGAAAATCAAGTCGATGGCACGGGCATGGTCTTCTACATACAGCCAGTCGCGCACATTCTCGCCCTTGCCATAGACGGGCAGCGGCTTGCGGTGACGGATGTTGTTGATGAACAACGGGATAAGCTTTTCTGGGAACTGGTAGGGGCCGTAGTTGTTGGAGCAGTTCGTCACAATAGTCGGTAGGCCATAGGTGTCGTGGAAGGCTCTCACGAAGTGGTCGCTTGATGCCTTTGACGCGCTGTAGGGGCTATGCGGCTGGTACTTCAAGTCCTCGGTGAAGAACTTCTCACCGTAAGCCAAATGATGCTCCCCGCTGCTGGCTTTGGTGGTAAAGGGCGGCTCGATGCCTTCAGGATGGGTCATCTCCAAGGCTCCGTATACCTCGTCGGTGCTGATGTGGTAAAAGCGTTTGCCATCCCATTTCCCAGGCAGGCTCTCCCAATACAACTTGGCGGCTTGCAAAAGGCTCAAGGTGCCCATCACATTGGTCTGTGCAAAAGTAAACGGGTCCTTGATGCTGCGGTCCACATGGCTCTCGGCAGCAAGGTGGATGACACCGTCCACATGCTCGTCTTGCATCAACTTGTATATGCCGTCGAAGTCGCAGATGTCCATGCGGACAAACTTGTAGTTCGGCTTGTCCTCGATATCCTTCAGGTTGGCGAGGTTGCCAGCGTAGGTCAGTTTGTCGACATTGATGATGTTATATTCAGGATATTTGTTCACAAACAACCTGACGACATGGCTACCGATGAAGCCGGCGCCACCGGTAATGATGATGTTTCTTTTCATAAATTTGCTCATCTACTTAGCGTTTTCTGATAGGGTGTTTGTATGTTTTTTACCTCAAGAAAGAGGCTGTTGCGCCCATCGTCTCAAATATTGGACCAAAACCTTTGAAAAGCAAAGCTTTGTCGCTCACATTTTGTGATGACAAAACGTTGTTTTCCAACAAATTACAAATATCGGTTTATTTGATATTTGACAGGCAAAAATATGAAAAAAGTCAATAAAGCCAAAGGTGATGAACAATTACAAAAAAAAAGACGCCAACAGGATCTGCTGACGTCTTTAATAATGCTGTTTTATATTACATTCAAGTTTCGCACATCCCTACGGGATGCAAAGGATTGGTGTTGTTTGTTTTACCGATAGTCAATCCCTACGGGATTATTCGGACGCAATGGAATAGCATCCCATCGGGATGCGCGCTCGGTAAAACAAAGCCACGGGACGACAGCATCCCATCGGGATGCACCGCACCTTGCGAAACTTACATTACCTCTCAGCCCTCATGGGGTTGTTCAAAAAGTCCTCATAACTCAGTCGGATGCCGTCTTCCAACTCAGTCTTATACACCCACCCCAGGGCTTTGGCCTTGCTTACGTCTAGTAGCTTGCGAGGTGTCCCATTGGGACGGGTAGTGTCCCACAAGATCTTGCCTTCATAACCCACCACTTTGGCGACAAGCTCCGTAAGTGCCTTGATGGTCAGTTCCTTGCCCGTACCTGCGTTTACCGTCTCATTGCCCGAGTAATTGTTCATAAGGAACACGCAAAGGTTGGCCAAATCATCCACATAGAGGAATTCCCTCAACGGGCTGCCATCGCCCCAGCAGGTCACCTCTTTCAAGCCATTGACTTTGGCTTCATGGAAACGCCGAATCAAGGCAGGGAGCACATGGCTGTGTTCAGGATGGTAGTTGTCGTTGGGACCATAGAGATTGGTCGGCATCACGGAAATATAATCGGTGCCATATTGACGGTTGAGGTATTCGCAATACTTTAAGCCGCTGATCTTGGCTAATGCGTAGGCTTCGTTGGTCTTCTCCAATTCACTGGTGAGCAGACAACTTTCCGGCATCGGTTGTGGTGCCATCCTCGGATAGATGCAGCTCGAGCCAAGAAACTCCAGTTTCTTGCAGCCGTTCTTCCATGCCGCATGAATCACGTTCATCTCAAGAATCATGTTGTCATACATGAAGTCGGCCAAGGCGCTCTGGTTGGCCACGATGCCACCCACCTTTGCAGCGGCGAGGAACACATATTCAGGCTTCTCCTCCTTAAAAAAAGCCTCAACCTGTTCTTGACGTGTCAAATCGAGTTCCCGATGCGTCCGAGTAATGATATTGTGATAGCCTTGACGCTGTAGTTCTCTAACGATGGCCGATCCAACCATTCCTCGATGGCCGGCGACAAAGATTTTAGACTTATTTTCCATTGTTGTTTTTTATTAGAATATTCTCTCCATGAGTTTCCATTTCTCCTCACTGCGGACGTTGGTGGCACAGCCTTGAAATTGAGCCACGTAGGCCTCCCATTCGGACTGTCGCGGCAAAGTGGCCAGATAGGCCATATCCTTTTCGAAATCAAAGTCGTCCACCGTGTCCATAATCATGAACAACAAGCGTCCGTGGCGATATATCTGCATATCGAGAATACCCACTCTCCGCTGCCCTTCAATAATCTCCGGCCACACATGGGCATGGGCCTCGACATATTTCTGTATCATTTCCGAATCATCGACAAGGGTCAATGTCTGACAATACCGTTTCATACCGTTTCTTTCAATCGTGTTACATAGATTCCATACATCGTGATTACTGCGAAGCAAAGCATCGGAATCACAAAACTGACGTTAATGGAAGAAAGTCCCCACACGCCGCCACCGTCAATAATACGCGCTTGCAAGGGAGGCAACACACTACCGCCCAAGATGGCCATGATAAGGCCTGCCGCACCAAGTTTGGCATCCTCTCCCACGCCTTCCAACGCGATGCCATAAATGGTGGGAAACATCAAGCTCATACAGGCCGACACGCCCACCAAGCAGCACAAGCCTACGCGACCCCCTATAAAGATGACCCCTGCAATGAGCACCATACCCGCAATGGCGAAGAGGGTCAACAGACGCGAGGCCTTGACCTTTTTCATCAGCCAGGTACAGATGAAACGACTGACACAGAAGACCACCATGGCCACAATGTTATAGCGTTGCGACAATACCTCGGCGGCTTGTTCGGCCATACCCTCTGCGGTAAAGACAGCAGTGCCGTACTGGATGATGAACGTCCAACACATGATCTGCACGCCCACATAGAAAAACTGGGCTATCACCCCATATCGGTAGCGGTGGTTCTGCCACAACCGCCTGACTGTGGCCCCAAAGCCACTGCTATGCACCAAATCGCTTGCGCTATCGGTCTTGTTTTCCTTTGGAAGCACCGACAAAAACAACACAAACATCACCAACAGCACGATGCCAATGGCCACGTAGGGCCTCGACAACACCAACAGGTCGGCCTGTTTCACTGCCTCAAAATCCGCATCAGGAAGCATGGCACGCTCCTGTGTGCTCAACGGGTTGAGCCGCGCCTGGATGAAACGCATCGCCACCCACATGCCCGCCAAGGAGCCGATGGGATTGAAGGCTTGGGCGAGATTGAGCCTACGCGTCGCCGTGGCGGAATCACCCATGGCAAGGATATAAGGGTTGGCCGTCGTCTCCAAAAACGAGAGGCCACAGGTCAAGATAAAATAGGCCAAAAGGAAGGGATAGTAACTTCCAGAGGCTTGGGCAGGAAGAAACAGCAAGGCTCCTGTAGCATAGAGGCCCAGCCCCATCAGCAACCCCGCCTTATAACTAAACTTGCGGATAAACAAGGCCGCAGGCAACGCCATGCAGAAATACCCTCCGTAAAAAGCCACCTGCACCAGCGCGCCGTCGGTGACGCTCATCTGAAAAATCTTGCTGAAGGCCTTCACCATCGGGTTGGTGATGTCGTTGGCGAAGCCCCAAAGCGCGAAGCATACGGTCACCAAGATGAAGGGCAGCAAGTATCGTTTCTCTATGGTCTTCTTTGCCGTCATGTCCCCATCCTCCTCTCCTGATGTGTAGCGGTATGGCTTCGGGATATTGCTGCGCGAAGGTTTCCGCCGCCTCCACCACACAAGCGAGGTATCCTCCTCCACCTGCTCCTGGCATCTTCCAAGCCAGCACCTTGTCTTTATAAGCATCGATATATTGCTGCACTGACCCTTGTATCATAGCGGGAAACAGGGCCACCTGTGCCTCGAAAGAGTCTTTATAGGCTTGGGCAAAACCGCGCAGGTCCTTGTGCATGATGACGTCCCAGCAACGCTCGGCTGCGGCAGCCAGTGCCTTCACTTTCGTTTCCGTGATATCCTTTCCTTCCACCACAGAACATCCAGGTTGGCGTGGTTCCATGGGTATCAACACGAGATGACCCTCCAACCAATTGAGGACGGCCTCGTCTTGGCAGGTCTCAATCCGTTCCGGCCAAAAGTGATTGTCATACCAATGCCGGCAAAGCCCTGGCACACATATCCCAATGGCGTCCTGTGCGCCGCTGATGATGCCGTCTTCGCGCTCTGGATGGTTCTCAAAGCAAAAGACCAGCCTTGCCAGCGTCTCGGGATCCATGGGGGGAAGCTGATAGGGCCAGATGCGTCGGATCACATTCCGTGTGGAAGTGCTGAGGCCACAGCGTTCCCTGACCTCAAAGGTGGGTTCGAGGCTGATGGTCAACGCCCAGCCGGGAGCAAAACAGCTCACATAAGGTTGGTCGATCCACGTCCCCGCCAAGTCAAGACGGGTGGGGATCTGACATGGGGTCTTCTTCAGCTCGGTGCTGCTGCGTGCCGTCAGGCCTTGATGCGGGTCTCTATTCAGCACGACATACTCCATGCCCCGCTCCTCGCAAACCTTTCTTTTCTCCTCACTGCCACCATCGGTATTGACCACCAGGATGTCAGGCTTCACCATGTCCAAGGTCGGCAGGAAATCCAAGACTCCACTCCCTTGATTGATATACGCCTCTTTGACGTAACGGATGCTCCTCACCATGAAGAGCCGTTCTTGCTCCGTGTAAATAGTTTTGTGGTGTTTGTAGCCTTCGATGGTACTATCGCTTCCGATACCCACATACAGGTCCCCGTATTGCGCCGCTTGACGGAAGAACTCCACGTGACCCGAATGCAACAAGTCGTAACAACCGCTAACAAAAACACGTTTTGGCATTTTCTCTTTCAAGTCATTACTTCACGATGCCTTTCTCAAGGTACTCAGCCAAATTCATTCTCACCTTGGCCGCTGCACCTTCGGCAGCCACCTTCGCCACGTCATGCTCCACCATGATTTTCACCAATTCTTCGAACGAGGTCTTGGCTGGATTCCAGCCCAATTTGGCCTTGGCTTTGGTCGGGTCGCCCCACAGGTTCACCACATCGGTCGGACGGTAGAAGTCCTTGCTGACGGCCACCAAGGTCTTGCCGATGAGCTTCTCCGGCCCTTTCACACAGATGCCCTTCTCATCAATGCCTTTTCCCTCGAACTTGAGTTCAATGCCCGCATGACGGAAAGCCAACTCCGTGAACTCACGCACTGAGTGTTGTACCCCTGTAGCGATGACAAAATCCTCGGGCTTGTCGTTCTGCAAGATGAGCCACATGCATTCCACATAGTCCTTGGCATAGCCCCAGTCGCGGAGGCTGTCGAGGTTGCCAAGATAGAGGCAGTCCTGCAGACCTTGTGAGATACGTGCGACGGCCAAGGTAATCTTTCTCGTGACAAAGGTCTCGCCCCGGCGCTCACTCTCATGGTTGAAAAGGATGCCTGAGCAGCAGAACATATCGTAAGCTTCGCGGTATTCCTTCACAATCCAGAAGCCGTAGAGTTTGGCCACAGCGTAAGGGCTATATGGATGGAATGGAGTGTTCTCGTTTTGGGGCACTTCTTCCACTTTACCATAGAGTTCAGAGGTGGAGGCTTGATAGATGCGGCAGGTTTTCTCCAGATGGCAGGCACGCACGGCCTCCAACACGCGAAGGACGCCCGTGGCATCCACGTCGGCGGTAAACTCCGGAGAGTCGAAGCTCACCTGCACATGGCTTTGTGCCGCCAAGTTATAGATTTCATCGGGACGCACCTTGTCGACGACCTTAATGAGGCTCATTGAGTCGCCCATGTGGCCATAGTGGAGATGGAAGTGAGGATGCCCCTCAAGATGTGCGATGCGCTCGCGGAAGTCCACAGAGCTGCGACGGATGATGCCATGCACGTCATAGCCTTTCTCCAATAAAAATTCGGCCAGATACGATCCGTCTTGACCGGTCACACCGGTGATTAATGCTGTTTTCATATTCTTATGAGCTGTTTTGATTTTTGGATATTTATTTTTCCTCTGCCAAAGTCACAATAATGGGCATCCCCCACTTGGCTTCCTTGACGCAAATGATGGTGCCGTTAAGTATCCCTTCGTCCAATAGGATGTCCACCCGCAGCGGGTTGGCTCCGCTCCGTTTCTTGATGTCGTCCACGTACACTTCGGCCTTGCCTTTCATGAATTCCAAAACCCGTTTCCTGTCGAGTTCTTTTAAATTCCCGGTGTAGGTTGGGTCGAACGCTTCCGGCTTCGTCGGCTCAGGCGGTTCCGTTTCGTCTTTTTGCTCGTCATGTTCCTCAAGTCTGTCAAGTCTTCGCTCTATAAACAGCCACCATTCCTTGTGGCCAAGGTGCGTCTTGACGCTGATGTTTGCCAAGCGGTGCATCAGCTCGGTGTGATGGTTCTCGTGCCAACGAAGGAAGAAGAAAAGTCCCCACACCAACAAAATGGAAACCAAGACGACCAAGTAAAGCTGCCAATCCATGGGTATTCCCACATAAACCATCGCATACAACAGACCCACCACCAGCAGGTCTATGAAAATTTCGCATAAGGCGGTGATGGTATGGCTGACGCCCATGTGCACAAACACATGGTGCAGATGGGTTTTATCGGGATTGAAAGGACTTTTGCCTTGTATGATGCGCATCGTCATCACCCGGACGGTGTCGAACACGGGAACGCTGAGGATGGCCAATGCCAGCGCAATCAGGTTGATGGGTTTGCCGTTCCAAACCGGCTCCACCAAACTTTCCTCATCAAGAAGGCTGATGACGAACCAAGTCATCAACATGCCCATCATCATTGTGCCAGCGTCGCCGATGAACATCCTGCTCTTGTTGCCAAACACGTTGTGGATGAAGAAAGGCAACAGTGAGGAAGCCACAGTGAAAGCTGCTATGGCATTGGTGGTGTCGCCCGCCCTAAAGAAGACGTTGCCGAAGAGGATACTGCACAGAATGCACAAACCGCTACTCAGTCCGTTCACCCCGTCAATCATGTTGACGGCATTGATGATGCCCACGCCGGCCACCACAGTCAGCGGCACAGCGACCCACCAGTTGAACGACGTTATGCCCCACAGTCCGTGTAAGCTGTCGACACAACGCCCGCTGGCAAAGATCACGGCGGCGATCGTCAATATCTCGATGATGAAGCGGCTGCGCGGTGTCAGTCCGATGATGTCGTCCATGGCGCCACAATAAATCATCACGCTCAAGGCACAGAAAACGGGTAGTATTTCGGTCGTAAACGGGACACCTACAAAAGCACCCGTCGCCACTCCCCCCAGTACACCTGTCTCGATGCCGAAGAACACAGCGATGCCACCCAAGATGGGCACTGGCGTTTTCTGCAACTTACGAGCATTTGGATTGTCCACAATCTGTTTTTTCTTGGCGATCCTGAGCACCTTGAAGTAAACCCAATTGACCGCAACAAACGAGATCAACACTGGTATGGCAATCCGCAAGAATATATTCATGACTTGTTTTTGAGTCTATACCTAAGAAGCTGTTTAAAAATGGATAAAAAAGAATTGTATGGGCGATTAAAATATTTATATAAATAATTGATAATCAGTAGGTTAATTGGATATTTATTCGTATCTTTGTGGTTTCCAATCATTTAGATATGAATAGAGGATACCCAACTAACCTTACCGATAATCAGTGGCAAATATTGCAAAAAATTCTGGAACCGACACCAAGAAAGAGAAAATATTCGCTCAGGGACATCATGGACTGCATACTCTACATCAACAAGACGGGCTGCCAATGGCGGATGGTCCCCAAGGACTTCCCGCCCTACAACCTTGTGTTCTACTACTTTACGAAGTGGAAGCGCGAGGGTGTCTTCGAGGACATCATGGACACGCTGCGAGAGAAGGCTCGCGTCGCGCTCGGCAGGGAGGAAAGCCCGAGCCTCGGCATCATTGACTCGAGGAGCGTCAAGACCACCCAGCATGTTGACGATGAGCGCGGCATTGACGGCAACAAGAAGATAAAAGGGAGGAAAGACCAGGTCGTGGTTGACACGCAGGGACTCCCGATGGCCGTTTACGTCCACGAGGCGAATATCCACGACAGCAAGGGAGCCGAACCGGCATTGGGGAGACTCGCCCATAAGTTCCCGAGGCTGAAGAAGATACTTGCCGACGGCGGCTACAAGGGAGACGAGCTGAAGGAGATAGCCCGCAAGACGCTCGGATGCCAGTTTGAGGTCGTGCTTCGGCCGGACGAAAGCCCTAAAAAGTTCAGTGTCATCCCCTTGAGATGGATTGTCGAAAGGTCTTTCGCCTGGCTGTACAACTTCAGGAGGATTGCCTTGGACTACGAGTTCTACTCCGAATCCTCCGAGGCCATGATCCAAATCGCCTTCTCCAAAATCATGCTTAACAAATTATCGAATTGAAATTTAAACAAACTCTAAAACAATGTAAAGTTTTTTGAGCCTGTGCCTCGATTCGGCGCAGGCTCCCTTTTTCTTTGCAGCGAGAAACCAATAAAAGTACTAACACTTAAATATAAAAAGTCATGGAAACCAACAAAGTAAACGATTACCTGATGAAAAAAATGATTCAAAAAGAAGCAATGAAGAAAATCTCTGCCGATTATCCGCTGACTGATGAATTGCTGATGGAATACCGCAACGATTTGGATTGGGAGGAAGTGTCGGAGAACAGCAACATCAAATGGACAGCCGCAATGATTGACCGTTGGGGCGAGTATCTGAACTGGAAAACATTCTCTGAGAGGGCAAACGAAGAAATCCTGATTCCCGAAATCATCGAGAAATTCAAAGACCGTTGGGACTGGAGCGAACTTTCAGCCAACTCTGACCTGAAACTCACTTATGACCTCATCGACAAATACATTGACCGTTGGGATTGGGATAGGCTCATTAACCGAGGTTGGTACAACGACGGCTGCGACCTTTATTCCATCGATTTCCTCAACCGCTATGTACAGTATATCCCGATGGAAGATTTTGAAAAGTCCAATTTGTGGGATTCCATTGTTGAAAAGGAGGAAAAGGCGATAAAGAAAGCAATTATGCTGAAAGACAACAAATAAAGCATTCTTATTATGAGCAAAGTATTTAAAGTATGGCCCAAGCGGGTCAAAAGAGTAAACGGCACAGTGCTTACACCCGAGATGGAAATTGTGGTGACCACGAAAATTGGCGTTTCTAATCCTTTTTACAATAACGCCCAGGAGATCAAGGAGGCCTACATGCGCCTCTATCAGTTCGACTACAAGAAAGCCTGCTGCTCCCAGTCGGACTTCAATTATACGGCGTTGGATTAAAAACACTGTTTCACATCAAGCCTGTGCTTCAATTCGGCGCAGGCTTTTGCTTTTTTCGCAGCGTGAAAACAAAAAAGAAAGAATGACTATGAAAAGAGAATACGTGGATAGAAGAATTGAGTTCTGGAAACGGTTTTCTTATTGAAAAAAATGTAATTTTGCAATGTGATTAAATACGTAATAGTATGCCACAATCCATCAATTACGGAAAAGAGAGCTTAGGACAAATAACTCCATCTGTCACTAATTAGAGGCGGATAAAAGATGTATTATTTGAAGATGTTATATTAAAGGATGAGAATAAAATGATAGATTTAATTAGTAATTGCAACGTAATCAAACAAGTAAAAGTAAGCGACTTGCTTGACGACCGCTATTTCTTTATTCCCTCGTATCAGAGGGGTTATCGATGGACCAAACAGCAGATTTATGATTTGTGTAATGATTTGCTTGAATATACCCTCAAGAGTGACAAATCACCAGAATCCTTTTATAGCCTACAACCCTTGATTGTTAGAAAAGGGCAATTTGAAATAAACGGTAAACTTCGTGAAGCCTATGAGGTTATTGATGGTCAACAAAGATTGACAACTATTTTCTTGTTATATAGATTCCTTGCAAAAAGCCAAAGGTATCAAGATTTGAGCGATGTATCAAAAGATCTTAATGGTAAAATGCTATACCACGTTTATTATGAGACTAGGCCCGAAGATTATTCTTTGCTTGAAAAAACAGGTTTTGAGGTTTTTTCACAACAAGATATTAGAGATATTGACATAGCGCACGTATCAAATGCTTTGCATTATATGAAATGCTGGCTAGAAAACTCAAAAGAGATAGATCCCGATTGCGCAGAGTCTTTGTGCCGTTTGTACAACGAAGAATATACAAGAAAGACTGTCGTAGAAAGACTATTTGACCTTCTCAATGACAGGAACAAAAAACTTGGCAGTGTTCAATTTATTTGGTACGAGATCGATGCCACTAAAGATGCCATTAAAGAATTTCTGACAGAAAATAAAGGTAAAATTGGACTTACTGACACGGAGAAGATACGAGCTCTTTTCATGCAGAGAAGTAATTTTGACCCTGCTATTCGTAATTTAAAGCAGTTAAGCATTGCGAAAGATTGGGAACTGGTAGAGAATACACTTCACAGGAATGATTTCTGGTCTTTTGTCAGCAATGACATCTCTTTAGAGGATGGACGTATCGACATTATTTTCAAATATATATTTGATAACGATCCTGAGGCATCAGATATTTCTCAAGAAGGCGATTACCTGTTCAGATATTATTATCGCCACCTTACAAAAAAGGATAAGACCGCCGAAGGATCAGTCGTTGTTGGTTCGGTCGAAATCCTTTGGAAACAAGTAATGGATTGTTTTCGAATGTTACAGAATTGGTATTACAATCCAAAGATATACAATCTTGTTGGTCTTCTTGTAAAGCACGGATACTCAATAAAGAAGATTTCCGATATCTATAATCGTGATAGCGTTAACACACACAATAATTTTATATATGAACTCAACAGGGAGATAAGAACTGAAATTATTGATCCGATTCCCATTTATAAAGGTGATGCAGAACTTGATATTCAAGAGGGTGAAGAATATATCCATTTGTTTTTTGATAATTATATAGAAAAAGCAATGATACCAGATCTTCTTCGATTCATCAATATCAGGGAAATGAACAAGACAATAGACCAGGCATTATCGGAGATTGACAAAGAAGACGACGAAAAAAAACGATCAGATCTTATGCGTGGAGCTCGAGATGTCATTAGCCATATTTATCGTTTCCCGTTTGAGGCTCTTGATGTCTTTGGATGGGATATAGAACACATTGACTCAGCGACAACAAATAGCCTAACAAAACCTAAGGAACAAGAGGCTTGGTTGATAGGTGCAGAAAAAACACTTGGTGAAAAACTATTGAAAGATGACTTTTATTCAAAGCAGAGAATTAATAAAGAAAATGCAGATGAAGAGAAGGAAAAAGAGATACTCAATGCAATGGTGAATCGAGTGTATGACATTGTTGAAGAGGACAACTCGAAAAAGAGAAAAAACTGGATAGGAAATCTTACGCTGCTTGATAGTGGTACAAACCGTTCCTACAAGAACAAGATCTTTGCTTGGAAGAAAGATATTCTTCAGGAGAGAATTCGATCGGGAGTGTTCGTTCCTGTGTGCACCCAGAACGTTTTCAACAAAGTTATTCCTGGGGCAACACATGTTGATTGGAAGTGGAGCCATGAAGACAAGAAGGCTTATCATGCATATATACTGAATGAGATCAATGAATTCAAAAAGGACTTTGATGACGAGGATACCACAGCTGAAATAATCACTGATTAATCTAACGAATATGAAAACAACAAAATTACATACATTTAAAGAAGTCTTAACTAAAGGCATTACTGTTGATGGGCACGAAGAACCAATCAAGATTTCCTATATATTCATTCCGAAGATTCAGCGTTCCTATGCTCAAGGACGAAAAGCAGAAAGCGACATCAGGACAGATTTTCTTGATGATATATTTTCTGTGCTAGTTTCTGACAAGAATACACCATTGGAATTAAGTTTTTTATTTGGATCAAAACAGGTTCTTATTAATGGGGTTAAAGATGGCTTTGAACTTCTTGATGGACAGCAGCGCACAACAACGTTGTTCTTGCTTTACTGGTATGTTTATAATAGAGAAGAAAAACAATTGCCAGACTTTTTAGGTCGTTTCACTTATGAAACACGCGATACATCTACTAATTTCCTGATGAATATCACCAAGAAGAAGTGTTTTATTGACAAGAAAAAGCCATCAGATGTCCTGAAAGCAAACAAATGG
>JAEEGF011412574.1_pt1 | contig 34816 bp, 53 predicted proteins | sample 9134171 | NCBI WGS metagenome assembly JAEEGF01 (sample SAMN16246542, study PRJNA631951) | gut metagenome | biome: gut microbiome; feature: rumen; material: AP-attached | host: Bos | place: Iran: Karaj | collected 2018-10
CCGTCGCCTCGGGCGAAAAGGCGAAGAACGAGATATCCGGCGCGCAGGGAATCGCCATCTTCAAGGACGGCGTCACGCTGTAGCGCAGGTCGGCGTCCACCCTGCGGAAGAATATGGTATAATATTCCCTAAGAATTATTAGTTGTTGAAAACGATGGGAAAGCACAAATTCCGATATGCTTTCCCATTTTTTGTATCTTAGGAAAGTCCAAAAATCATTAATGTTTTTGGGATTTTGACCCTGAACTATTCACTAAACTATTTACTAAATTCCATATAATATCAGTGTACATCCCTCTCGATATGTGATAGAATCTGCGCTATAATCGAGGAATACATAGGGATAACAACTAAACAAAGGAACACTGATATGGAAAGAAGAGGCAATAGATTTGGGACTCTCATCTCCAAAGGAGAAGGGAAGCCCTGGATAGCAAAGTGGGTAGCTTGTGGAAAGGTCTACTACAAGTCTACAGGCGAGAGCGATAAACGAAAAGCTCTCAAAGTTCTTGAGAAGCTGACTCGACCTTATCGTGAGGAAGATGAAGCTGCAATCATTGAGAACTTAGAGATGATGCTGAAGAGAGCTAAAGCAAATGCAAAAGGATTCAAGAAGCTTGAAGTTGGCAATCTTTGGAGTGAGTTCAAGAAGACACTTTGGGAAGGTGATGTTGAAGAAGGGACAGCAAGAGTTTATGAAAATGGAATCTACCATCTGCAAGACTGGCTCTGTGGAAAGGTCAATCACATAGCTGAAGTTGACACGAAGCTCGCTGAGAAGTACCTCAAGGAGCTGTCGAACATGATTGGTGCTGCTACGTACAACACACGCCTCTCATTGTTCAAGCGCGTATGGCATCACATTCCTGAAGAATATGGAATCGACAAGACTGTGTGGGATGAGTTCAAGAAGAAGAAAGGTGCTACCAAGTCTTCAAGACGTGCTTTGACACTTGATGAGCTTAAGAAGGTAGTCAATGCACCTACTCACGACATGAAGCTCTTGATTCTGGTTGGTGCATACACTGGATTGAGGCTTGGTGACTGCGCTAACTTGAAGTGGAGCGACATCAACTTTGACAATGAGACTTTGACAGTGCTTCCGCAGAAGACGAAGAAGCACATGGAAGCACCAATTGTGATACCCATTCACCAGACTTTGCTGAAGGCACTTCAGGAGACGCCTAAGAGCGGCGAATATGTATCTGAAGAAAATCACAACTCATACATCAATGGGAAGCTGAGTGGTGAGGTGGTCAACTGGTTCAAAGCCTGTGGGATTGAGACATCAAAGATGGTAGATGGCAAGCTGAAGCTCATCTGTGGATTCCACTCACTGAGACACACGTTCATCAGCCTCGCAATCAATGGCAACATGAGTTCACTCTTAGTCCAGAAGATTGTTGGTCACTCTACTGTGAAGATGACTTCTGCCTACTTCCACGACAACCAGAAAGCAATGAAAGATGGCATTGACCATCTTCCTGAAGTAGCGTAAAATTTCCGAAAAAAATCTCGCCAGAAGTCTAGAGGATGTGATATAATAGTCTCGAAGTTAGCCACGGCTAACATAACAACAAACCAAACAAACAAAGAAAGGAAAACAACAATGAAGAAGCAGATGAACGAGAAGACGGAAGAAGTCAAGGTGCAGAAGAAGGAGGTGAAGAAGAGCCGCAAGTTCTTCCTCTACTCTGAAGGCAAGGGCTTCCTCCGTCTCGATGAGAGCGACCCCATCGGAATGCCCAACTTTGAGAAGGGAGAACTGCTCTGCTTTGCAACTCGCGCAAAAGCGATTTTTGCAAAGGACTTCTTCCTCAAGGTGAAGCTCGCTGACTCCATCGACATCCTCACGAAAGTCGCCTAACAGAAAGGAGAACTACAATGACCGTCAAAGAACTAATCGAAATGCTTGAGGACTTCGACGAAAATCTTGAAGTCCGTCTCGCACTCCAGCCGCACTATCCTATGTGCGGCTCCATCCGCAACATCTGCCATGACATGTCTGATGGTGAGAATCGCATTCTCATTGCCTGCTCAGACAACGAGGACTATGGTTGTCCTCGCGCCGCTTGGGAAGACACTGAGATATTCGATGAGGATGAGGTGGAGGATTAACCATGAAGTGCTGCATTTGCGGAAAGGAGATAAACGGCTACGGGAACAACCCGTGGCCGTTGCACTCTAAAGATGGTCAACGTTGTTGTGATGACTGCAATTGGAAAGTCATCGAAGCACGAATCAAGATTGTCAAAGCAAAAGGAGGAAAACAATGCCAATAATCACAGTAAGAGCGTTGGAGATAGTTGTGAGCTATCTGCCTCGGATATCAGCAGACCTCAAGCGGATTGCTGATGCACTTGAAAACAACAAAGCAAAGGAGAACAACAATGGCTGACATGAACAAAGTGAGAAGCATCATGCCACTCGGAAGAGCAATGGCAATGTATGGTACATCGGACAAAGAGAAGTTCCAGTGTGCTTATCCTGAATGGGAAGCAAAGCGACCTGACACAACCTTCTACGCTGACTTCAGTGTAGCAGATGTGTATGGTGAGAAAGGAATACTTGACACCTACAAGCGTTGCTTTGATGGTTGGAAGGACAATGCAAAATACTTCACTGAGTTTGTTGGAGCATTGAACCACAAGCTGTGGTATTGGTATGAAGCTGGCATTGAAGAGTATTCGCAACTGTATGACAAGCTCTGGAAAGAAGCTGACGAATATGGTAGCAATCACTTCAAAGAAGAAGACGCACAGCACTACTTTGCAGTGCTGGACTAACTCAACACAACAACTCACACTCGAAGGTCACGGCGAAAGTCGTGACCTTCTCAGCATTGCTCTCCAGCAAGATTTATGCTATACTTCTTGCAAACAAAAGGAGAGTAAAGATGGGAAGTGACCTTGCAACGACGATGAAGATTTGCTGGGTGTACAAGCCGCTTGAGTATGACCCAGACAACCTACCAGCGAGAGCAAAACTCAAGGAGATTGTAGTTGACAGCAACATAATAGATTTCATCACCAAGCTCTCGCTGAGCAGCAAAATGGCGGTTGACGACAAACACGTTAGCTACAACGACAATCGAGTTGTGTGGACTCTTGAAGTAGCAATGATTTCAAGAGGTGGCAATGATGAGCTTCTGAAGCACCAAGAGAATCTTAGTGGTGAAGTGGATACATTGGTTGACGTCACTGAGAGTGATGAGTATGGCTACAACAGTCGAACAGTTGCAGCTAACGGCAAGATTGTCTTTGAAGAAGAGTGGCATGAGAATTGTGTGAATGGTCGCAACAAACCAAGCGAAGACTTCAACAAGACAACAGAGGACTTCATCATTGATGAGTTCATGCCTAATGTGCGAATCAAGATGACATTGAACCAAGGACTCTGACAAGACTGGACACAAAGTGAGGTGCAAGATGGGAAGTGACATCGCAACAACGATGAAGATTTGCTGGTTGTACATACCTAGCAAGTACAGGCGTGACAAAATGCCTGGAAGAGCAAAACTCAAGGAGATTGTTGACGATGAAGATGTGCTAGACTCTATCACCACCACCTCACTGGAAAGCAAGATGATAGGAAACAGTGTGGTCAAAGATGGCATCACAGTGGGCCATCTCAATTTGTTTGTGTGGACTCTCAAGGTTAGTGCCAAGGCAAATGATGATGGCACCAATGCACTTCTGAAGCATAGAGACAACCTTGGTGGTGTGACGGACACTTTGGTTGACATTGAAGAATCTGACAACTCTGGTTGGCATTATCGAAAAATCGAAGCTAACGGCAAGACTGTCTTTGAAGAAGAGTGGCACACCAAGCCAAGTGAGGACTTCAGCAAGTCAACAGAAGACTTCATCATAGATGAGTTTTTGTCTGAGTCCAGAATCATGATGACACTGAATCAATGACTTGCTTAGATAAAGGTGATGGCTGGCCAAACGACCAGCCATTTTTGCACCACACGAGACTTATTTATGACATCGAATATCATATATCCTTAGGCTTTATTCAGGATGGCGTCAGGGAGCGGCGTTTCAAGGATGATAATTCATATTACCCAAGTGTAGGCCGCTCCCTAGAGCGGCCCTGGGTGTCTCTGGTGTGATTCTGGAAGTCTAAGGTCGGGCAATCCCGTAATATCAAGGTGACAACCCTAAGCCTGAAGCTCTAGGAGAGCGGTTCAAGGAAGATGATAGTTTTATCAAACGGACTGAAGGCCGCGCCCTCGCGGCGGCCTGAAGGCCTTAGGTGACAAGGTAGTATGATTAGTGTCAAGGTAGAGGATATATCAAAGTTGAAATAGCAAGGATATCCATACATGTTCACGCCAGCGAAGCTGGCGTGAACATGTCTTCAGGACGCGAAGCGGACTGAAGTATCAAGGAGTGACAAGGCAGTATTGACAAGGTGATAGTATCAAGGAATTTGTATCAAGGAAGGAGTGGTTCAAGGTAGTTTGATTTAGGCAAGAGTGGTGAGAGATAGGTTTGGCTAAATCTTAGGCTTTTTTGAGATACATTTTATTCTATATTCTATTAAACATTCTATCTATATTCTATTTAACATTATATATAGGGTTGATATACTTGTCATTGTGGTTGATATACTTGGCGGTTGTGGTTGATATACTTTTTGATGTGGTTGATATACTTGATACATTGTGGTTGATATACTTGACAATGGTGTGGTTGATATACTTGTGCTTGGATTTTTCGGAAATTTTTGGTACAGTATCAAAAATGACGTTGGTTCAGAGTAATTAATAGTTGTTCTGACATAGTTGTGCGAAAGCGAGTGCGAGTAACACCGTTCTAAACAGAGCGTATGTCAGAGCATTGAACAACGAACGAGAACAGAACTATGACAGAACTAGAGATGCAGCGACTTGAGGACTTCAAGCGCGTTTTGACCTACAGATTGGTCACCAAGATTTCACATGACTTCAAGGGAAAGTACAAGTTGTATTTTGAAGCACCTTGCATTTGGCAGAAGTGGAAGACTAAGCAGATTGAGTACGACAAGAAGATATACAAGCTTGTCATCATGTTCAACAACACAGCTTTGTCAGCACACCAAGTGCAGTCGATATTCGGGAAAGACCATGAGAATAAGTGGATTGCATATCAAGCTCTCATTGCACAGGACAACGACATCAAAGTCTTCAACCAAGGCACAATATGCATGAGTGGCAGCAGATATCAAGTGAGGAAGAGGTACCAGCTACCACTTGAGTTCATCGAAAATATATTCACAACTCCTGAACTCTTGAAGAAGGTGCTTGATGCTGGAAGTGACTACTACACTCCTCGGCAGAGACGCTTGATATTCACTCAGATAAACAACACGAAGAAGAACTACCACTACATGACGAAGCAGCAGAAGCTCGATGCAATGAGTGAAGACGAGAAAGTTGCAGCTTTGATGGATGAGATTGGAGACATAGTATGAAGAGAGCAATGACCGACAGAGAGAAGAAGCTCAAGCAGATAAATGTCAACTTAGACGAGCTTGACCAGATGGTTGCGGATGGAGTTGTGACTAGGCGAGAGCTGACAGACATTGTTCTGAGGCGACACATCCTTGCAATGAAGCAAGTCATGAACTATGCAGACAAGAACTTGACTTGAAGTTAACATGGTGCATATATGTAGACATGACACACCAACCACACAATCCACTTGTAGACAAAGTAGTAGATGGCTGGATTGCAGCTCATCGCATAATGGATGACTGGACTTCAGCATCTATTCCATACAGAGCTGAGTGTGTAGCTGAGTATTTCAGACGATAGCCTGAGACTTGCAGCTGCACACATCCAACTGCTGCACATTGCACTAAGCCTAAGACCATCATAAAGGAGAAGATTGTCGTAAAAGAAGTGCCTGTGATAAAGGAGAAGGTAGTAGTCAAAGAGATTCCTGTAGTAAAAGAGAAAGTGATAACCAAGGAAGTCCCAGTGATAAGAGAGAAAGTCATTGTGAAGGAGATTCCTGTGCAGAAGGTGGTTGTCAAGGAAGTGCCGGTGGTGAAGCATGTGCCTGTAGTCAACGAGAGAGTCATTGTAAACGAGAAGGTAGTAGTCAACAACATTCCAGTTGTCCAAGAGAAAGTTGTGGTGAAAGAAGTGCCTGTGATAAAAGAAGTAGTTGACCATCTTGACGAGCAGAAGCTCCAAGCACTCAATGACTTGAAAGGACAGATACAGCAGCTAGGCACAGCAACAATGACTGTGAAAGCTGACCATCCACTTCCGATTGTGTACGCTTGATGCAAAAAAAAAAAAAAAAAAGAGGGCAGGATTTCTCCTGCCCTCGTTCATTGTCACTTCTTCTTTGCGACCTTCTTCATGTGAGCCTTAGCCAACCTCTCTGAAGTGATTGGGTTTGACTCAAAATATCCAGTCTTCTTCAAATGGCTGAACATCTTGAAGTCAGTCGAGTTTTCTATCATGCACCAATCGAGGAACTCTGCAAGCTCCTCATCATCTAGCTTCTTCTCATCAATTGTGACAGGCTTAGCCAATACTTTAGCCCAATCAATCTCTGGTAGCTTCTTCGTCTTCTTTTGATTTGCTTTCTTCATCTTGTTTGTCTTTTTCCTTTGTTTGTTGTTTAGCTAGACTACTTTCCTTCCATGTAGTCGGAAAGCTGGTCTATGTGTTGCTGAACCATGTAGTCGATGTATTCATCATCGTCAAGCATGGGTTGGATTTCATACTGAGGGACTTCATCAAAGTCCTCATCATGATATGCATTCATTTTGTTGTTTGTTTCCTCATTCGGTGTTGTTTATACATCCCTAACCACTCGGCTAGGGAAATCGAAAAAAAGTGTGTAGATACAATCCACCTACAAAGATTCTTTTCCAAAAATCTCTTCCCATCAAAATTCAATTTTCAAATATCAATACCAACACAATATCAGAAGTCATATTTTCTGTACCGAAAATTTTTTTGCGGAAATCCCAAATTTTGCGCGCGAGGGAGATAAATAGAATATGACGACACAAATAATGGAGATTCAGAATATGGACTACGACAAGCATCTAGAGGAAATTCTCACATCTGGTCTTAGCACCAAGGATGTGGTGACATTGATACAGAAGTTGAACAAACTTCGTGACATCAGTCGTGCATGGCACAATGCAATAGATGAGATAAGGAAGAGCTTTGATGAGCTTGAGCAAAAAATTGGAACCGAAAAGAGTATATAACAACAGGAGGACAACAAATGACAACAATCATATTACTCATAGCAGCAGTAGCATTAGCATCAGCATGGAGAGCATGGTGCATTTGGAAGATGGCACACAAAGCAATGAAGGAGGACTGAACATGGGAAAGAACATATAGATGATGGACTTTGAGCTGAGGACTAATGAGTACGCAGCAAGCTATCCTGAGATTGAGATACACACACGAATTATGATTCCTCAACTCCACAAAGCACTGAACAGCATTGACATCAAGACACTCAAGGAGCGAGTTCTGAGCGCGATATATGATGCATACACAATGTACGACCCATGCAAGCTTAATCTCAAGGAGAAAGCAGAGTCATGATAGCTAACACACCTTGGAGAACATTGCCTAGCGACAAGTCTAAGCACTACATTGACAAAGACTTGCTGAGAGCAGAAGTCCAGAAGTGCATCGACAACAACAGGCAATGCTCCAATTAGCTTGCCAACTCATTCAACATGATAGTAGAGAACATGCTGAACTCTGCAAACTTCAGAGGATATGGTGATGACTGGAAAGATGAGATGCGGAGCTTTGCACACTATAAGCTCATGAAGTCGATGAAGTCCGTAGACCCAGCGAAATGCAAAAACATCTTCAACTACTACAGCAGAATCACTTGGCTGGCATTCATCACCAGAATACAGCAGATGAAGAAGGAAGACCACAACAAAATGGAGTACATCGACAACATCGACTATCTCCAGCAAGGAAAAGAGTATATAACTACATGACACACAACGGAAAGCGAGACAAAACTATGACACGAGCAGAACAATGGAACAGAGATACATAGATAGAGCAGATGGCAGCTTAGTTCTTAGATGCCAACCTCTACAACCACTTCAAGCACAAGCCAACGAGATACCACGACACATACCATCAGTTCGGTGGTGTAGACATTTAGGTTGGTCCAGTTAGGTTTGACGAGAAGTGCAAAGTCAGAGGGTGCATGAACAAAGTAGCAGGCTTTGTTGGGTTTGAGTGCTCACTAGTCAACAAAGCAGACCAGCTGCACACAGGTTGGTTCTTGAACTCAGACCTGTCTACAGACTACTATGCAATCATCGGACTCTCAGCAACAGTCAGCGATGACATGGAGTTGAGTTCGTCATCATAGATATCAGCAGCAGATGTGCTATGGGTGAAGAAGCAAGATGTAGTTGACTATGTGCAGAGCTTTGAAGGACACCACGGGAAGATTACGCTATAGCAGATATCAGCTGATGCTAGTGAGCTGAGACTGCACTCAGACATTGGTTATAGAGATGCGTTTGGCAACAACATAGTAGATGCAAGCGGCAAAGCACGTCACAAGTACCCACACCATAAATACTGGCTCACATACTCTACTAAGATGAAGGAGAAGCCTGTGAACCTTGTGATTCCAAGAGATACATTAGAGAAGCTACCACACACAATACACTTCATTGTCACAAAGAGCAGCATCAAGAGAATAGGAGGCAAATGATGGGGGACATGCTTAGAAGAGCAGTGCATTTGGATGACTTGTCTTGGATTCCACAACCAGAGCAAGAGGAGTCTGTGCAAGTGACTAATCTGTCTGAAGAAGATGAAGACAAGTTGCGCAAAGCTTTGTTCGCTCTCTTCGACTTGCAGCCACTTGAGCTTCTTGTGCTTCAAGGCATCATGCAGCAGAAGTCATTGCAAGAGATAGCGACTTCGATGACTAAGGTATTGAGAGACAACAACAAAGAATGCACACGCCATCATGTGTTCTAGCTGCGCAAGTCTATCTTGAACAAACTGCCTGAGTTCAAAGACGCACTCACGACCACTGGACAGAGGAAGGTACTCAAGCCATGATGACCTCAGGCTTTTTAACCCCCCAGCCTATTTTTTAGGCTTTTTGGGGGCAAAACCTAAATGGGCCGAAGTGCCTCGCGGATATCTTATAATTTTTAGGGAAAATCACACAAAACATAAACAAAAGGAATGCAATGGGTAGAAAGCTTAAACATAGTGACCACAAGATGTCAAATTTGGAGCTTTAGCACGAATACCAAGACCGCGCAAGCTCCATCGACGAGCAGCTTGACAAAGCGTTTGCAGAAGTTGACTGGGACAGACGAGAGCAAGCATCAAAGTCATTGACGGACTTCATCACGACTTACTTCATAGGACTGATGGTTGACACACCACCATCGCCAAAGTTTGTAGATGCGATAAAGGAGATGGAGTTTGCTTTGTCATAGTCGCGCCCTTACAACATCGAGCTGCCGAGAGGTGTTGGCAAGACATCGGTTGTAGAGATGGCAGTGCTTTGGCTCTTGGCAACAGGCAAGCGAAAGTTCTGTGTGATAGTGTCTAACAATTCAAGAGCTGCTGGCAACATCTTGAAGGATATAGGAATGCCACTCTTGGAGAAGGACACAAAGTTTGCACAGGACTTTCCAGAGCTGTGTCTGCCATTCCAACTTTGCAATGGCTCATTCAGAAGACGGCAACTGTACAAAGGTCGCTCTACTGACATTGAGAAGAATGCGAATGGAATAAGGTTTGCAACTCTCTACAAAGACGATGTAGAGCTTCCGACCTCAGGCTCTGTTGTGTCAGCAAGAGGCATCACATCTGGAATCCGTGGACTCAAAGTAGGGAAGCTAAGACCTGACACTGTGATACTCGATGACCTTCAAGATGCAGAGCTTGCTTCATCACCAGACTAGGTGCAGAAGATTCTCGACATCATAAAGAAGGACATAATGAACTTGTCATCTAAAGGGAAGCTTGCTGTGCTGATGACTTCTACACCGCTTGCACCTGAAGACTTGTGCGAGAAGATAGAGAATGACATCGCTTGGAAGACTACTAAGTACCCAGCCGTCATAAAGTGGCCTACAGACATGACACAGAATCCTGACAACGGACTTTGGGCAAGGTACTTCAAGATGTATGACTCCGAGCTTGCTGATGACATGACGCATGAAGGAAGCTTGAACTTCTACAAGACGAACAAAGCCGAGATGGATGATGGAGCAGAGCTGTTTGCACCTGAGAGATACAAGCCTGAGGATGGTCACATATCTGGACTTCAAGCACTGCTGGAGAAGCGACACACAATTGGTGATGCTGCATTCGCCGCCGAGATGCAGATGAAGCCTAAGAAATTCTCGTTCAAACTTGACATAAAGCCTAAGGACATCATCACCAAGGTAGTAGACATACCACAATTGACAGTGCCTGATGGTTATGTGTTTGTTGCAGCATCTACCGACTTGAACCTGTCCTATGCACTTACTACTGTCATAGTTGGGTTCAAGCCAGACATGACCGCTCATGTCCTCCACTACATGTTCACCAAGTGCAACATAGACGCGAAGCTCCCTGTTGCATAGTATAACGAAGCAGTGTATGATGCTTTGGCAAAGTTAGGCAAGCAGATAAAGGCTCTTGGGACCAAGATAGATGGCTGGGGAATTGACGCTTCAGGCATGCCATTCGATGCAGTCACTTTGTTCACAAAGAACTCTATGCAAGTTGTTGGACTTCCAGCTTGTGCAATGATGGGTCGTGCCTCTCAGGTGTTTAACCCATTTGTCAGAACAAGACTCCGTGACTCCGTGAACAAGACTGTTCTTTGTGGTGATGCGCAAGAGCATGTCAAAGCCGGTGCTGGGAAGAAGTACATGTTCTGGAACTCCGACTACTACCGCGAGACAGTTCAAAAGGCATTCTTGGCAAGGATTGGTGCATCAGGCTCATGCACTCTGTTCAAAGGGTCTACCGATGACCACTCGGAATATGCAATGCAAGTATGCAATGAGAGACTGCTCTTGATACAGCACATGAAGGATGGAAGAGACATCTACTCATGGAAGAGCAGAGAACCACATGATGCTCTTGACGCTACAGCACAGGCATTTGCCGTTGCCGCTTCACAGGGAATCAGCGGCTCTAACATGCAGAAAGCTAAGTTGAAGCCAAGGCACATTGTGAAGAAGCCAAGCACTAGAATAAAGGTGATTTAACAACCAAACCACTATTAGACACTATGACAACTGAACAGAAGAGAAAGATACTCCAGCGCATTGTAGTCATTGAAGCAGACATTGATGCTCTGAAGAAAGCGCGTACAGAGATTGCTGCTAATGGCTATGCTTCAGCAACTCTTGCTTCAGGTGGTGGCTCACGCAGCTACACACGGCTAGACATATCAAAACTGACTGAAGCTATATCAGCATTGACCAGTGAGCTGAAGCAACTGCGCAGCATGCTCAATGAAGATGCACAGCAGTCACTTTGGCAGACAACATTAGTGGTATATTCATGAGGTGACGAAGATGTTTGGAATATTCGGCAAGAAGAAAGCACCTAAGTGGGAAGACTTGAGCTAGACGCAGAAGCAAGCGGTAGCACTGAAGATTGCAAAAGGCATAAAGGCATTGCAGTCAGGAGCGAGATACAAGCTAGTGAGTGGCACTGACGAATGGCAGCGCGAGAGAGGAATCACCGAGCATCACGACGAAGACGAAGTGCTGAATGTGTATGGTCGTGGCAAAATGATTGACTTAGCTCGCAATGCTACACGCAACTCGTCAACATTCAATGGAATCTTGAAGCAATTTGACTTGAACGTAGTCGGCACTAATGGCGGCAAGGCGGTGTTCAACTTCGACAACCCTGATGCAGCTAAGAGACTACGCGACAGCTTTGCTTCATGGACACGCGATGCAGACTTCTTCGATGGACTCAACTTGAACACCATCCTCAAAATCATCTTGAAGACATACATCCTTGGTGGTGACATGGTGCTTCTCTATGACGATGGACTAATTGAGGACTCAGGCAAGCTGTTGATTTACGAGCCAGACGAGATTGGCAGCACGACAAAAGAAGCACTTGCACAGCACTATGGAAAGTCTGCAAGACAGTCACTTGGTCGTGTCTACAACGGCAACGGAAGGTTCATCGGTGCAATCGTGAGCAGAAGCCAGCGCGGTCAAGATGTATTCGACCCTAAGATGTCATACTTCTTGCATCGTGACCCAAACAAGTCAGACCTTGACTCACTTTGGCTGATGCCACGCAACATATTCAGAGTTGCACAAGGCAGAGGCATTCCACCGATTGCTTCATCACTTGCAACTACACTTGACTTAGAAGACCTTTGCGGATTTGAGCTTGCGGCAGCAAAGAAGAACGCACAGACATTGGCACAAGTTCTCCAAGAGAGCAGCCCATCAGAAGAAGAAGCTGCTGTCCCAAGCGCATTTGATTCAGACACTGACTTCTCGGACATGACTGACGAGGAGATAGAAGAAGCAGCAAAGCAAGAGCAGCAGTCTTCAGTGCAGACGATGACACTGGACAAAGTGGTTGCCGCTGGCGCGGTATATCAGGTCATGCCTGAAGGCTACAAGATGGAGCTTCTTGACACAAAGCATCCGAACCAGAACATGCCATCATTCATCAAGTGGCTAGCTGGAAGAACCGCTGCACCATTTGGACTCTCTGAGCAGTTCGCAACTCTTGCTTCGGATGGCAAATCATTCAGAGCAGAGCAGTTGATAACATGGCCTGCATTCTATGAAGCTCAGCACTTCCTTGAGCAGATTTGCGACTGGTTGATTCGCCGCTGGGCAAATTGGGCAGTGAAGCACAACGAGATAGACAAGAGCTTGCTAAGTGACAATTGGCTGAGACACATATCTTGGATGTGGCCTACAATGGACGAGATAGATGAAGTCCAGCACCAAAGCGCAATCGAGAAGAAGCTGACTAACATGACTGGCTCTTATCTCGATGTGCTTGGCCCTGACTGGCGCGAGAAGCTTGAGCAGATAAAGACAGAAGTCGAATGGTTCAAGAAGAACAACTTGCCTCACCCTGCGTACGCAATGGTCAGTGGTGGAGAGCGCACAGGCGTAGATGAAATTACTAATGAGGACAACAAATGAAGAAATTTTTGATAGCTGGTTCGATAGTTGACACTGATGCAGACAGAGAGACGTTTGAGGATGTCACACCTACATAGGTCAATGCATTCATAAACAAGCTTGATGAAGGCGAAGATATTGAGGTAGACATCACATCCTATGGTGGCTCTGTAGCAGCTGGTGTGGCAATATGCAATCTTCTGAAGCAAGCATCTGCTAATGGACACAAGACAAAATCACACGTCATTGGCATTGCCGCTTCTATGGCATCAGCTATTGCATGCGCTTGCGATGAGATGACTATTGACGCTAATGCATTTTGGATGTGCCATCTGCCTTGGACAATGAGCATCGGCAATGCAGTTGACCTTCGCAAAGAAGCTGAAGTGCTTGACACATATCGTGATGCACTCGTTGCCATCTACAAGTCAAAGTTCGACACAACATCCGATGTGATAGTCAACATGATGGAGTCAGAGACTTGGATTCTCGGCAATCAAGCTCCTATGTTCAAGATGAACGCAGAAGTCATCCCAACCCAAGAGCCACTTAGAGTTGCAGCATTCGCAAAGCAGATGCCAAAGTTCATGCACACGCCTAAAGCCCTGAAGGACATCATCATGGAGAAAGAGCAAACACTTAAGTCACAAGGCGATTTAACAACAAAGCCTATTAATGATATGGAAAACAAAGAGACAGACAAAGAGCAGAACATCGAGAAGGAAGTTCAAGAGGCAGTTGAGGCAGCTGAAGTTGAAGATGAGAAGCCTGTTGAGCAAGCTCCTGAAGCTCATGTGGAATAGCAGCCAGTCGAAGAGATGGTTGCAAAAGCTGAAGTAGACAAGCGCGTGTCTGGAATGCAGTCAGCAATGGCTAAGCAGATGGATGCGATGAAGAAGGACTACGAAGCTAAGATAGCAGATTTTGAAGTTCAGATGAAGGCTAAGGATGAAGAACTAGCAAAAGCGAAAGCAGATGCTACCAGCTTCAAAGCGAGCCTTGACGCAGCCAATGGAGAATTGTCAAAGTTGACATCAGCTCTTGAGGAGAAAACAACCGCACTTGCAGCTCTGAACGCAAGTGTAAACACACCTAACGAGCAGACCAACTGGAAAGCTCTGAAGGGACAAGAGTTCTTCGATTGGTATAAGAAGACTCACTAACACAACAACACTCAAAAGAAAGAATAATCATTATGGCATTCTCAGATTTGGCACTCAAAGCCGCAAGCGAGTCAGCTGTCATGGCTGCTCACAAGAATATCGCAAAGCTCTCCCTGTTCGCAAAGAACTTCAGCGAGCTTAACGGACAGCCTGGCAAGTCCATCGCAGTCCCTGTCTACAACCTCAGCGCAGCAGCAGCATTCGACGCTTCTACCAACAACTACGCTACTGGCTCTAACGAGATTGGTGGTGAGCTAATCACTCTCGACCAGCACCTCGTCAAGTCTGTCAGCATCACTGATGTTGAGGAAGCTGAGACTGGTATCCGTTGGGCAGTTGACACAGCTGGCGCACTCGCTGACACACTTACCCGTGGCGTCAACGAATATGTGTTCGGACTCATCAACGCAACAAACGTCACTCTCTCAGCAGACGTTCCTACAACAAAGGCAACTGTCGCTGGACTCTATGCAATCGCAGAGTAGAACGACATCCCTGTTGACCGTTGCATTGTCGCTCTCGCACCAACTCAGTTCGCAACTGTTCTCGGACAGCTCGATGCTAACGTCTATGGTGGAAGCGAAGCAATCCGCCTTGGTGTAATCCCAGGACTCTACGGATTCAAGGGATTCGTCTGCACAAGCAACCTTCCAGCTGGTACAGTCGGCGCAATCATCTGCGACACAGCAGTTGGTGTTGCTTCCCGCTACCTCTACCCAGGGACTGAAGGTGCATATCCACAGGCTTGGTCTGCAACAGACGAAGATGGATTCACTCTTGGCTACCGTAGATTCATGGACCTCGCAACTGGCTCTAACAAGTTCGCTGCTGATGTCCTCTTCGGTGCAAAGCTGCTTCAGCCTTCAAAGATTGTCCGCTTGGTCTAATCTTGACGAAAGAGAGCAACGCGACCACAAGCGCGTTGTGGAGAAGAAGAAGGGATGGTTGGGAGATTGTGGCAACTCCCAACCTCTTTTATTAGGGGATGTAGTGAATCAGCAAACACACTTCACTTGCAATGAAGACCGAACGAGGGCAGCACTCGTCATCTCCACCATTTAACAACGAGTCCATATTTGATGAACAACCCTTGGAAATGCACTGATGCAGCTTTTGATGTAATGTTCTCCGATGAAGCGGAGTTCACTACAATCAAGACTAATGAGAAGTCTACTTTAGAGTGTTGCGTCTTTCCGAGAGAAGACGTAGACCCATTCGTAGACTCTGACAACCAGTCACTGATAAAGTCCGCAACAATATTAGTGAGGAGACGTGATTGGACATTCACGACTAAGCAGCCATCTGTTGGTGACTAGGTTTTGATGCCAAACGGCGACAAGTACAAAGTTGCGTCAATTGACATGGAGCAGAATTGGTATAGATTGAATGGAAGGAGCGTTGGCTGAGATGCTTATAGAGAGACAGCTTGAAGATGACTTCATAACTACACTTAAGTCGATGCCAGAGCTTTCAGCCTCACAGGTTGTTGGCTCTAGAGAAGTTGCAGCAGCTGGAGAGACGAAGACAGAAGATGACTCACATGCTACAGTCGTTGCTGTTGCATGTGGATTTAGGCAGAATGATGCATTCTCTCTTTCGCCAATCACAATGTCGATGTCAATCGCTGTAATGACGCGCACAGAGCTTGACCCAACTTCCGAAGGGCATAGCCGAGTAATTGAAGCTGTCGCAGACTTGCTTTCGCATTGGCATAAAGACGGCAACGCTATGACTGAAGCACTGTCAAACGAGAAGTTCTTTGCTGGTGAGCTTCGCATGGACGGCGGCACTGCAAGGACTTATGACTCAAGGACTTAGACTTGGAGTGAGACAATCAACTTCTCGATTAGAGGCTCGGAGAAGTCTGACTCGGAGTTGTACACATACATATACTTTGCTGACGGAACAACGAACAAAGTTCTCTGGGAAGGTGAAGTAACAAATCAGATGGGTATAGACGCAGGACTTTCGGATATAAGTCCATCTGCACGTATTGTGTTTGGAAAGGCAGTTTCCTCCATAGCAGATGAAGGCTTTGTTGGACTCCCTGTGACAGAAGCATCATTCAGGTCTGGTTTGCTTAGCATAGGAAGACGAGCATTTGCCTTTACTGGTATGTTGACAAAGATAGAGTTGCCAGATACAGTGTAGAGCATAGCGGAAGAAGCTTTCGTAGAAGACCCAAACATAGAAGTCACGTTTCAAGGAAGAACGAAGGCAGAAGTCCAAGCAATGGAAAACTACAGCTGGGGTTTGTAGAGCGGTCGCGTCATACACTGCACGGACGGTGACATAACGATTTAACAACTGACCTAATTATAGATTAACGTTAATTGAAGGAAATAATCAAATGGCATTAAAGACAAAAACCGACTACTACGGACTAGGTGGCTCTGGTTGGGAAGTGTCAGACACTTCTGAGAATCGTGCAATCGGCTACAATGCTCAAGCACAAGGCCCTGACGGATTCATCGTCGCTGTTGACGCTGGTGGTGAGAATGTTGCTCCAGAAGTCAACTACATTGCAACAGCTGATGCATCACTCACAAGTGTTGTTCTCGGCTCTGTGCAGACGGTCCTCACTAAGAAGGTCGCTCTTGGCGGAATCACAATCAACACTTCTGCTGGACAGGCACCAACGATGACAGCAACTGGTTCATAGATTGAGGACAATGGTTCAGCACACTGCACATGCACACTTTCTGGTGTATCTGTGAGTGGTTTGTTCCACGCTCAAGACTTCGGACTTTTCACAGTCACAAACGGACAGCTCACCCAGTCAACTTTGACTATTGACGGCAACATCGCAACAGCTGTGATTGACGGCACTATCAAGAGTTCTGACCTCGTTGGCGGAACGATGCAAGTGACTGGCACAATCATCGGTGTGACTGACGCTGGAGCGATTGCAACTCCATCAGTGGCAATCAACACTCCTTCTGGAAATGTTGGCACTGGCGTCATGACTCAGCCTTTGACTGAGACTAACCCAAATGGAGACTTCCCAAGCTACCAGTTCACCATCGAATGGCCGCTTAAGGCAGACGCTGACTGACACATATCTACATAGTCAACATGACGTGAAGCTAGGCGCAAAGCCTAGCTTTCACTGTTTAAGCCGATTTAACAAGTGACTATTTATTGATGGACATCAAGCTAGACCTTAAGACCTCAGATGGAAGACCGGCAGAAGTTTTGTCTCAAATCATCGAGCTACGTAGACAAGAGCTTGGTGAGACGACAAAGCAAGCTTGCGTTGCATTGACAATTGGCATTTTGAAGTCCATCCGCTCTGCTACAACTCTTGCTAAGACAAAAGGCGACATCAAAGTCACATGTGTTGACGGCACATACACACCATCGTTCAAGAGAGACAAAGGTTCAAAAGGCAAGAATGTGTCTACTCGCGTACTTCGCTCAGGACAAAATGGACCAGTCGTTACTCCATCAAAAGTTGTCTGGAGAGTTGGCAAGTATGTTCGTGGCGAATCTGTGCATGCATATCAGGTTGTTGACAAAATTGGACCCAGCAAGACCTATGAGTACATACTCGTAGTTGATGGCAGCTAGAGCGTTGCGATGCGATATGCAAAGCAGCGTCACAAGAACATGGTGCTGAAGCACAGAGGATTGGCAAAGCTTGCTGTTGGCATGGCAATGCATGCAGTGTCAGCGAATGAGACTCCTAGCGTTGGCAATGTGACTAGCAAAGCAAGAGAAATAGGTGCTAAGGTTGTGAGTGCAAGAGTGATGGACTCTGGGTTCTCAAATGGTCAAGTCAGCATACACGTTGAGGACAACTTGGACTATGCAACAAATGCGATAAAGAATGGACAGAGCTACATTGACACAGCTGTGCAGAAGGCCTTGAACTCAGCAGTTGGCTACCTAAATAGACGATTTGAGAAGCGTGGAATTGAGGATGCACTTGATGCACCATTCCCAGAGGTGAAGGCATGACATCGAAGATTGCAAAGTCTACAATAGAGAAGTGGCAGAGCGAAGGCCTGAAGCCTACGTTCGATGACATTGTGCTGCTGAATGCTCTGGGCCTCAAAGCAGAGCGGTCAAACGACATGTATTGCTTTGCAGCAACCCCACGCATCTCCTTCTTAGGTGACTGGGTGCTTAGAGAGCCAACTGTAGGCAAGAGAGCTTGGATGGACGAAGCCAGACAGCTCCTGAACAATGATTTCCAGTCACAGCTGTACTTCACAGCATGGGCTTTGAACTGTCCTGACAATGAGCTGCCAAAGCTCACTAAGTCAAAATTCGTAGTTGATGCAGTGAAGAAGTTTGCGCAAGAGGCACTTGTAGACTTCACTATCACATAGATATTGATGGCTATAGACTATGCGCTGAATGGCAGCGACCAGACTGTTGGTGTAGACTACACAGAAGAAGAAAAGGAAGCACTCGATGAAGTCAGTGTGCCACCAGACGAGATTATGTCTGAAGCTAGGCAATTGATTTCTGAAGCAATGGCACAAGGCATGGCAGATGGTGCAAAGGACTTTGTGACTATACCTCAGCTTGAGAAGATGATAGTCTGCGCTGCGATGAACAATGGTGCTGATGTCATGAAGGACATCAAGAACAACTCGCTCGGTGCATTCTATGTCGCTGCTGGAAAGATACACACACGACTGATGGAAGAGAAGGCAAAAGAAGATGGCAAAGAACAGCATAACACTTGATATCGGAACATCATACAAAGGTGAAGGCTTCAAGAAGCTAAACCAAGCTTTGAATGGTGCAACAGGCAACACAAGACGAGCATCATCCCAGTGGGCTAAGATGCACCAGTCGGCTGCAAAGACCGCAAGCACTGCATGGACTGAGTTCTACTCAAAGATTAAGGTTGTCACAGGCGCAATCAAGTCTGCGTGGAATGGCATAAAGCTTGTGATGAGCAAAGCGTTCTCATTTGAGACGCAGACAATGCAGTTCAAGACTCTCATCGGAAGCATTGATGAAGCTAAGCAGCACATGGCTGACTTGAAGACCCTTGGTGACACACCGCCATTTAGTCTCGACGAGTTCGCAAGAGCATCACGCCAAATGATGGTCATGACTGATGGCATCTTGGGCTACAAAGACTCACTTAAGCTTGTTGGCGATGCAGCTGCCGCTACTGGAAATGACTTAGAGACTATTGGACATGCAGTTGGCCGCTTGTACTCATTCATACGTGATGGTGAGCCAATTGGACGTGCCGCAATGGAGCTGCGCAACATGGGCATTCTCACTCCAGCTGTTGTCACTGAGCTGAAGAACATGCAAGAAGCTGGCGCATCAAGTGTCGAGATATGGGAGAAGGTCGAAGAGGCACTTGGCAGATACAATGGTGCGATGGAGGAGACTGAGAAGACTGGCAACGGCCTGATTGGTGCTATTGAAAGTCGCTGGGACAACATCGTCCGTCAATTTGGCGAGGCATTCAAGGACACTGCTGAAGGTGGAATGAAGGATGCACTCGAAGCAATGGAGAAGCTTGAAAACTCAGGATTCGCAAGATGGCTTGGTGATACATTAGTGTCAGCCTTTGCCAAAGCTGTCAATGCGATGGCAGAGTTCTTCAGCATCTTGAAAAGCGGTCGCGACTACTGGCGAGGTGTTGAAGAAGGTGCGGATGATGCGGCGGAAGCGGTTGAGCGAGAGATGCTGAGCGAAGAGAAAATCAATGCTTGGAAGACTAAGCGCACATACAGACGTGCCGATGGTGGCATTGAGGAAGAGTACGAGATAAACGAAGACATCAGACGCTCAGAGGAAGAGAAGGAGCGCAAGTTGCGCGCATTGAGAGAAGCTGATGAAAAACGCGCTGCTGATAACGCAAAACGCGATGCTGAGAAGGCGAAGCGTGATGCTGCTGATAAGGCAAAGCGAGATGCTGATAAGGCTAAGCGTGATACTGAAGCAAAAGCAAAAGCTGAAGCGGATGCATAGAAGAAAAAGGCATAGGAGATTAAGAAGGCGGAAGACGCTTACTGGAAGAAGATTGAAGCCCAAGCCGATGAGGACAGCAGAGCTTTTGACGATGCAATGAAGGCCCAAGAAAAAGCTAAGCAAGATGCTTTGAAGAATGCTCAACAGGCTAAACTAAATGCATAGAAGGACGCCATCCAACAAGCTGGCAAATAGACCATTGCTGCTATCAACCAAGAGATACAACAGGCGTAGGATTAGGCGCAAGTGCTTGAAGAGAACGCACAGAGGGCGCGTGGTGGCAAGACATTTGGAGAGTGGCAACGTGGCGAACGTGACTTGGCGAGAGAACAGCGTATAGCAGACAACCGCCAGAAGAATGTCGTAAATAATGCTTAGAAGGAGCTTGCACGTCTTGAGGCAAATGCTCGTCGTGGCAGAGCTTTTACTAATGCACATGACATGGCAAGGATGGCTAAACTGCGAGAGTTCATCCTTGACCAAGACCCGAACAACAATCCAGAATTGAAGCGCATTAAAGAGCTTGAGGAGAAGAAGCGAATTGCAGAAGAGAAAATGCAGAAGGACATTGGCAACATAGCAAAGAAGATGGAAAAACTAGGGCTATAACAACAAGTGAGGTGACTTATGGCATTACTGACAGCATGGACGGATGAAAACAAGATAATCGACAGTGGCTTGACTATCACATACTCAAAGTCAAAGGTGTTTGGCAGCTGGACTGCTACATCAACGACAGCATCAACCGCATCTGTGACTTACAACGAAGCATGGGAGTACAGAAGATTCGCAAGCGGCACTTTTAGATATGTCGGCATGGACTACGACACTTCATTGAGCTGTGCACAAGCAATGGTAGCAGAATACACACGTCCAACCATCATATCAAAATGGGACCCGACTGGACAGTCAATGTATGATGCAGAGTTCATTGACGTAGACGGTGGCACCGTGCTTATGGCAGATGTGAATGTGCAGAAGACAGCTGGACACATGTACGAGGTGGTTGTGCAAGTGCGTGAGCAAGATATGAGAATGCGAATCAACGGCTCTGCTGGACTAAGTGCATTGTTCACAGCTGAGAACCAGAGACAATATCCGGAGTTTGACCTAACATGAAGCCAAAGACACTATCAGAGCTGAAGCATGGCAACCTCTTGACTAAAGGCAACTACCCAACCTTCGTCGAGACGTTCAACTATGTTGTAAGGCGTTTGGACAATCTGCTTGGTGACAGAGACGTAAACCCACAGACAGGCACCATCCGCGTTGACAACACAGACCCTGAGCATCCAGTTATAAGATGCGACAAGCCTATTCTAAGTGGAAATGGTGGAGCTGTTGCTTTTGGCGACAGCGACTTGTCGGATGTTGGCCTGTCATCTGTGCATGTAGCTGACCTCAGCGGCACACCTTACATACAGCTGTACAAGTTCGACGAGACACCTACTGAGCAGACTGGTACGAAGATAGACAATCCGCAAGGCACTTTTGAGATTGGCAGCGGCGATTGGTTCCTCGTGAAGAACGGGGATGAGCTTCACTACAAGAAGATTGTCTTATCAACTGACTTGTCGGGAGGTGGTGGAGGAGGCGGAGGAAGCATCTCGGTTGACTCTGACATAGCTTCACTGAACTCTAATTCGTTGCAGCACATCAACTCAAGTGGAAATGACTACTACGAGCTGTACGGATTCCACGACCTGACCAACACTTAGACTGACTTGTCTAACTATGAGTTCGTCGTGAGAGACAGAAGCTCTGGCACTACCGAAGTCAAGTACCTCTCTGCTATGCCAACTTCTACATGCGGAGCTTTTGCCTATGATGCAGCAACTCACACAATCAAGGACGGCATGTATCTAAGAGCGAGACAGTGGATTTCCGTTGCCAACACTACAGTGACTGCTGCTGGCTATGCATATCTATAGGTGGCAATGAGTTCATCAGGCACAGCTACTATTGTGACTGGTGCTTAGTCAGTGCCTAATGTTACTGATGCTTAGATGTGCATTCCATTGTACAGATTCGACAACAACTTGAAGATTCTGAACGACTACAGAGGCGCACCAACTGCACAGATTTGGGAGTACACTTGATATGTTGAGTTCAGCGGCTGACTACGAATACATCACAACAACTGGAATTGAGCCAGCTCTCGTTGGCAAGATAATTCCAGAGTATGACTTGTCATCGCTTCAAGCACCAATTCGCTTTGAGGACTTCTGCTATCTATGTGAGTCTATCCGTGTGTGGAACTACAATAACAGCCAAGTCCGCAACCAGCTTAATCCGAGATACGTCCAGCAGTACAAGTATGCATTGATGGAAGATGGATGGGATTGGGTATATGACACTTTGAAAACTAGCGTAGCTGTGAAGAACCGCTATTATGGTTGCACTTTGTACCTTAACGACGGAATAACATAGATGCCAACACTGCCGAGGTTCGACAACTCTGTAAGTGACTTAAAAGGATTCTTTGGTCCTTTGAATCTGCTCTACGACCCGACACCTAAAATGGACTCCAACTGCCGTTGGCAAGATGCAAGCGGACATCTTAATCTTCCGTACAAGCCATATGACGTGATTGTCCCAAAACTATTGTACTGGGTTCTGTTCGGCACATACTACCAAGAAGTGTACGCTGTCCCTGACAGCTCAACAACTTCATACGACAAAAGCTATTCGTTCTGCCAGTACGCAGTGAAGAGTGGACCAGCGACTTGGCACACATCAAGCGGTGGTGTGATAAGCACCGTCACTGGTAGTGTTGTAAATTCGTCCAATAATGCATTCGTTGACCCGATAATTCAGATTTCAACTCGAACCACACAAGAGCCTCTTGCGCTTCTCTGGTACAGATACTACGGCACCTCAGGCGGTCAATACGAGTCAGGCTACGAATACTGCTACGACGGAGTTGACGGCGACGTAGAGAGCTACATCGACTTCCGCAGAGACGACATCGTGGATGCGTATGCGCTCGTCCAATACGTTGCTACAAACAACAACACCTATAGGCAGAGATATCAGTTCAAGTTTGAAAAGCTGACGTAGGATAGCGGACGCAGATGGTACTTCAAGAGCATTGACAAGAATTTTGCAAAAAGCTTGATGGAAGATGTTGGAGCAGACTTCACGAAAGTAGGCACCCGTTCGCCAAGAAACGATGGCATACCGAGATTCTATTGCAGAACATATACATCAAGCATATTCGTGAAGTTCAATCACAAGTTCAAGACTGGCATAGCAGACAGCTGGCAATGGACTCCACCTCAAAATTGAAGGACTACAAGACAATGACTATACATGAAGTGACAAATGGACAACTAAGCAGCAATGTAGTCAACACTGTGACGGCATTGAGCGCAGACACGACTTTCTACTTTGACGAACCTACTGAAGTGTCAAGGCAGTACATCATCGACATCGCTGTAAACGGAACATCGTATGCAATTGACTTCGCTGGATACCAGTCAGAGCAAATCATTTTGCTGAACACCGCTGGTGGAGTGCTGCCGACTTTGGAGATAAACTCTCGCTATGTGATAATGCTGTATGAAGTCGCACCATCTCAGTTCAACTTCACGATAACAAGAGTGGAGCAAGTGACACTATGATTCCAGCAATGCAAGAGTTCAACTTCAAGTATGGTGTAGACAGCTACATCAGAATAGGGTTCAACTTCACAAGCAATCTATAGGACTCTGAAGGGGCAAGATACGACTACAGACTGGAGTTAGACCAGTACGTGCTTCCGTTCTGTCCATCAAATCCAGACACTGAGATTAAGTTCTATGTAAACGGAATGGAGCGAGCAGAGGGAGTGCCATACCACGGCTAGACACCATATTTTGTTGTGCCTCAAGGGTCTGCTGGGGTGACAATTGAGCTTAGGACGGATGGACCACTTCTTGAGAGGATTGAGTCGGAAAACAAATATTATGCCTGGGGATTGGTGAACTTGTATTTTAGTCCACGCGCTGGCACATGGGTTGGCTCGTCCACCTCAATGTACTACATTTCGTTCGTCGAAATCTCAGATGCTAGTGGGTTGACTAAGATTGGATGGCAAGCGCTGCGCGGCATGCGTAGCGTCAATACTGTCATTCTTCCAGCTACAGTAAATGAGATTGTAGATGATGCACTGTACCAGATGAACCCATACGCAACTTTGATTTGCAAAGCTAAGACTCCACCATCTACTAATGGACAAGTGTTGTTCAAGAAGGAGATTGGATACAAGCTGCCTTATGACTATGGCACACTCTATGTCCCGAAGGGCTGTACACAGACTTATAGGCAACCTACAATACAAGGTATTGCCAACGACTGGAGCAGATTCCAGAACATTTTGGAGCTGGACTACTGATTTAACAACTGGTCCATAATAAAGAGGACTTAATAGATGATAGGAACGATTTGCATAGGACTGAATGCGGCACACCCTAACATTCCGCTGTCAACTTCTTACACCTTCAAAGGTTCTCCATCTTCGTTCAGAATCACAGAGGTGCCTACAAAGATAGGCAGTTGGAAGATTGAGGCGGTGCATGTATCCGTCACAGCTCCAGACAACACACAGACAACTGTGGACTGCAAGAAGGTTGGAGATGTTTGGGTTGGCACAGTTGACGGTGCATTGCGAACAGGCAGCGTCACCAATGGTGTGCAAGTGACCGCTGACGGAATTGACGAAAACGGAAATGCAGTGGTTGGCTATGTTCTCGGCATGGGTGACTTTGTTGTGATTGACAAAGACACTAGTGCGTCTGAAGTGGAAAGCGTCTCTTACCTTCGCATCTTCAATGAACCACCAACAGTGCCAATTGACGGTGATGCGATGTATGCAGATGGCGTTCTTAGTGTATACAGCAATGGCGAATGGACAAGCACACCTGACGCATCTGAGTTCGTGAAGGAATCTGAACTTGAGGACTATGTGCAGACTAATGACTTGAGCAGCTATGTGAAGAAGTCTGATATGTCTGGCTACGCACAGTTCAAAATCATTGCGGACAATGCTGAGATTCCGTTGGACTACAACACATGGTACTTCAACTCGACTAGCGACATCTACCAGCTCAGATATAATGGAAGCACATACAGGGCAGGTACCACTATCTTGAACAAAGGGACGATATTCAGACTGCAAGCAGTTCATCCACAAGGGACTTACATCAACCTTACTTGCCCGATGGCTGGTGCAAGCGGTCAATCCTATACATTCAACAAAGTCTAACAAGGAAATACAAGATGAAATTCATTACCAACAAATACGACCTGGCAAAGCCGATGAACACTTCGATTGCCATGCCAAAAAACAGCGAGTTCATGTTGAACTTTGAGATTGAGCAAAATGGTGAGAAGGCAGCTATTTCACCATCCGACCTTTGGTTGCTTAAAGACGGCGAGAAGGAAATGCCAAATGGTATGGGCCTTATTGAGAGGGCAGGAATAGCATTGGAGAACAACACTGATGCCCCCGTCGAAGCTGAGGTTAATATCGCATATGCCTACGCAGACTCGCACTTCTGCATCAACGCGAAGTTCTGGGACCCACACTGGTTTGAGCTGAAGTTGCCTACTGACGGCAAGATTCACTACCTCGGTGATGCTGAAGTCAAGGCACTCGGCATCACATATGTCAGACTTACAGGACAGAACCGCACGACACAAGATTACGACGCAGACTACTCCTTCTACGACGACGGAAGGATTATAGACAACAACACACAAAAGCCAGTTGACAGCGGCATAATTTCCTTCGGTGGAACAATAGACACATTGTACATTGAGATATGGGCGAATGTCATCGTTCCAGCCAATACACCGAAGTCTGCTGGTTGGCGCATAAACTTTGGCTACTACGGCTACGCACAAGAAGAGGTTCGCCCTTATACTCTCGAAGACAAGGGCACTCCAAAGATTGTCGCTGAAGTTGACACTCTTGACGCAACCAAGGACAAGACATACACATTGGTTGCTGACCAGCAGCAGGACAAATTCACACAGGACTACGCCTACTTCTCACAGATGGCTGGTCAGAACTACTTCACAACACCTAATCAGAGTTTGTCCGCTTATGAGGGCATGACATTTGATGCTGATGCCGCAGTTGTATATGAAGGTTGGAATGGCGACATTCAGAAAACAGACCCAACAAAGTGGCCGAACAATGCATCGGGGATTCGCATCGGCGACGGTGTGAACGCACATGGAGTTTGGCAGCTCGTCTGGTATGCGTCTACTGGACAGATTTGGTTCAACACAAAGGCATCGCCAACTACAACGAAAACTCTCACAATTCAGAGCAACCACATACTTCAAGGTCAGGCAATGTTGACTAATGAACATTCTGAAACTGAGACAATGAGGAGGTACTTCTATACTTCGGCAGGCATGAAGTTCAAGCAGAATATCCGTATTGACGTAAAGGATGTCTCTGAAGGTTCGCTTGAAAAGCCTGTTCCAGCAGAGTTCACGAACTTCATCACACTCTCTGGTACGACTACTGGAGGTGACGAGTTTTCATACGAAGTCCCTGTTAAAGGATAAATGACATGTTGAGCGGCTACGCTACATTATCAATAGACGGTAACGAAATCTCCGCGCTGTACATCAATGGTGAGTTGGTGTACAGCAATGAGAGTTCGGAATTGTCTGCACAGAATGAGGGCTGATGATGGACTTCAGTTCGCTGTCATCTTTGGCCTTGAATGGTGCTGAGCTGAACCGCCTCTCTTTGAACGGAGAGGTGGTGTACAGCACTACGCTAGACGCGAAGCTTGCTGTGAACGAAGAAGCGAAAGCTGTTCTCTCGGTAGCTCAACTACTTGGCACGAACTCATACACTGACACAGGTGGAAATACATACACATACAACGTCTATAGCACATTTGAAGAAGCTGGGTTCACTGGTGGCGGCTCTGGCAACAACAGGCCCATTCCGATATCTCCACATCTGCTAGCTTCAGCAACTCACTACGGCACACTCCCAACTGGTGCAATCACCTATGGCGGAGTGACGGTGACGAGACTCAACTGGGTGACTTTGAGGGATTGGGCAGAGGCGCACGGCTATAAGAAGTTGTTCAACAAAATCAAATACGGTGATGACATCTCCATATGCTTCTGCGACAAAGGTTCAGCTATTCCAGATTCTTGTATTCCTTGGTACATGAACACAAAAACATGCAAAGTCAAATTCTGGAATGGCGACCTAAAAGGAGTTGTATGTTGGCACTCGCCTTAGAAGTCCATCACCGTTGAGGGTGTAGTCCATCAATATGCTGTGCCTATGGTGATGACAGGCGTTGGGACTTGGGGTTAGGGAAAGTCGAATGCTGCGCTCACTGGTGATGATGCTATAGTCGCCAAGTTCAACGAAATGGGGAATCTATATCAAGGCTACGTCGGCGACAGCGGCAAGCCTACATACATCATTATGGACGGCAAGCCTGTAATTGCATCGGCATGTCAGTCAGTCTTCTCTGGACCTGACTACATCGCAGCAACAGACTTGTTCCGCGAAATAGTGAAAGACTACGAAGGTTCAGATGTGCTCAAAACAATATAGTGAAAGAGGTGGAATTATGTTCAAAAGTCTAATAGTGAGAATCGCAAAGAAGTATGTACTTGGAAGTGTAAACGACTTCCTCTACCGCAACAAAGACAATGCAAAGAAGGTATCTGAGCAGATGGGAATTTGGTCTGCTCGTCTACAAGCAATCATCATCGACCTGAACCAGATAGCGAAGTTCGCTGAGGATGGCAAGCTCGATGACGATGAAGCGAAGAAGACACTGGAGATGCTCGACCAGCTCGTAAAGGAGTTCAAATGAAGAGACTTATCGCATCCGCAATGCTCGTTCTCATGCTTGGCTGCACAACAGGCAACAAGTATGTCGAAGGCACTATGACCCAGCTTGGTGTGTATGCACCTATTGACGGGTCTATCTACGGATGTGAAGTCGTGAACTACATGAACGGATGCAAGGTCACATCAATTTCAAATCTGCCATTCAAAGTAGACCGAGTGTATAGTGCAACGAACAGTTATTTGTGGGGAATGGTGACAACAACAGAAAGCACACACACGAAAGTAGAGATGACTAAATGACGGACACTAAGATGACTGAGTTGATAATCAAGATTACATCAGAATTGGCGGCACTAAACACTAACATGAAGTGTACCCTTGACAAGCTTGCTGACCATGAAAAGCGACTTGATGACCTTGAGAAGGGAAAAGGAAATTCATTGAAGGACATTGCTATCCAGTGGCTCATCAAAGGAATGGTAGCTTCTGTGTTCGTGATTGGCTCACTTTGTGGTGCAGGGTCTATTCTGAAGTCGCTTTTCGGACTATAATCAACTATTCACCAACTATATACTAAAGTCAATTTCGTGTATATCTGACACACTCAGACCAGATTATGGTATAATGCGAACATGAAGAAGTTCGCAGCATATTTTTCAGCATTCCTTCTGGCCGGGTGTCTCGGCAGTGCGCCGAAGGCGCCGGCATACTGGACCATCGACGTGGAATCCGCCGAAAAGGCGACGTCAGTGGTGGTCTGCGCACCTTACGGCGGGCAGCGGCTCGCCGTTCTGCGCGGCAACGGTTCGATTGCTTTTGACCCGTGCAATTCATTCGCCGCCGCGCCTGCGGCGATTCTCAAGGACGCTCTGGTGGCGCGCGGCGGCAGCGGAGCGGTGACGGTGCGCAGGATAGCGCTCGACTGTCGCGAGGAGGGCAGGCGCGACGCGCTGGTTGAGCTCGACGTTGCGCTGGGCGACAAGGTTGCAAGCGGCGCGGCGTCCGTTTCCGCCGCTGACGGAAACTACACCGCCGCGTTCACGCGCGCATTCTCCCGGGCTCATGCCGAGGCAAGAAAGGGGCTTGCGTCCGGGAAATGAGGATCTTCGACGCAATCGGCCGTCGCGTCTGCGAAATGGCCTCGTCGGCGCATGACGACTTAGCCTTTCTGGGCGAGACTGCTGCGTGCGCGGCTTCCCTCGTGTTCCGTCCACGCGCGTTCAGGTTCCGCGACTGCGCGCTCGCATTCGAGCGCGCGTCGTTCAACGCGCTTCCAGTTACGACGGGCATAGGCTTTCTGCTCGGACTCATCCTCGCGTTCCAGTCGGCCGCCGCGCTCAAGATGTTCGGCGTGGAGGTGTATGTCTCCGATCTTCTCGCGATAGGGCTTTTCCGCGAGCTTGGTCCGCTCGTCACGGCGATCGTCCTCGCGGGGCGCACGGGAAGCGCGTTCGCGGCTGAGATCGGAACGATGAAGGTGGACGAGGAGCTTGATGCGCTTACGACGATGGGGCTTCCGCCGGTGCGCTTCCTCGTTCTTCCGCGCGTCGTCGCCGCGGTTCTCGCGATGCCGGTGCTCACGATATTCGCGGAGCTCGCGGGACTCATCGGCGGCGCGCTCGTGCTCAAGATGATGGATGTTCCGACCGTGGTCTTCTGGCGGCATGCGGCGTCCGTCACGACGGTGTTTTCGATTTCCTTCGGACTCGTCAAGGGCGCGCTCTTCGGCGGACTCGTCGGGCTCATCGGATGCGGCGCGGGGATGCGCACGAAGTCCACGGCGGACGGAGTGGGCGTCGCGGCGACGTCGGCCGTGGTCGGCGGGATAGTGGCGATCGCCGTCGCAGATGGTCTTCTCGCATACCTGTGCTATCTCTGGAACCTGTAAATAAATTCATCATTCCCCATGTCCGAGCCAATAATAGAACTTGAACACGTCGACGCCGGGTATCCCGGCGCGGTGATACTGCACGACGTCTCGTTCGAGGTGAGGCGCGGGGAGATATTCATCCTCCTCGGCGGGTCGGGCTGCGGGAAGTCGACGGTGATGAAGCACATGATAGGGCTCAACCCCGTGCTCGCGGGCACGCTGCGTGTCGCGGGAGAGGAGTGGACGAGGAAGACGCGTGCGGGGCTCTGCCGCAAGATAGGCGTCATGTACCAGTCGGGGGCGCTCTTCGGATCGATGACGTGTCTCGAGAACGTGATGCTTCCTCTCGAGGAGTTCTCGCGCCTCGCCCGCGCGGAGCGTCGCGAGAAGGCGATGTCGCTTCTCGCTGACGTCGAGCTTGCGGACGCGGCGGACAAGATGCCGAGCGAGATTTCTGGCGGAATGCGCAAGCGCGTGGCGATTGCGCGGGCGATGGCGCTGGATCCGGAGATCGTGTTCCTCGACGAGCCGAGCGCGGGGCTGGATCCGATAACGTCGTCGTCCCTCGACGACCTCATCCTGAAGCTCCGCGCCGCGAAGGGCATGACGTTCGTCGTCGTGACGCACGAGCTGCCGAGCATCTTCAAGATAGCGGACCGCGCGGCGATGTTCGACAAGGCGCGGCGCGGGATGATCGCGCTCGGAGATCCTCGCGAGCTCAGGGCGAGCAGCAAGGACGAATTCGTGAGAAAATTCTTCAACAGGGGTGAAACACATGGCTGATTCAATGCATGCAAACTACGGCAGGATCGGATTCGCCGTCGTCGCCGCTGCGGTGGCGATCATCGGCACGCTCATCTACCTCGGGGGAGCGGGAGGCGACAACGACGTCGTGTACGCGGAGACGTACTACGACAATCCCGTCACCGGGCTGTCCGTCGGAAGCGACGTGAACCTGCGCGGCGTGAAGGTCGGCGAGGTGCGCGAGATCTCGTTCATCGGCTCGGAATACGAGGAGGCCGACGGAAGGGACGTCCCGAAGATATACATACTCATCGCCTTCACGGCGCGCAAGATGCGCAGGGCGCAGGACGAGGACGCCGAGGAGCATTTGCGCGCCCTCGTCGCGAAGGGGCTTCACGCGACGGTGACCTCGAGCGGCGTGACGGGTCTCTCCAAGATGGAGCTCAACTTCCCGCGCACCGCTGTGAGCGACCAGCAGATATCGTGGCGTCCGCGCTATGTCTGCATTCCCCCCGCGCCGTCCATGCTCGAGAGCTTCTCCGACGCCGTAGCGAAGTTCATGAACCAGCTAAACAGGATGGACTTCGTGGCCGCGTGGAGCAACATAGCGACCGTCGCCGAGTCCGCCGCGCGCATAGCCGCGAACGTGGACGATCTGGTGGACAACGGTAAGTCCGGGATAGAGTCGATCGTCCGCGACATGGAAGGCGCGGCGACCGAGGTGAAGGAACTCGCAACGTCGCTCAGGGAGAATCCTTCCCTGCTGCTCCGTTCCGCCGACGCCGAGCCGCTGCCCGAAACCCAGCCATAGCGCTTGCGGCGCGGAACGCCGACGGACGGCTGCGCGAGGATTTGGTATAATATGCTGAATGACAGATTTTTCCAGACTACTCAATCCCGAGCAGTGCGCGGCGGCTACGGCTGGCGACGGACCTCTCCTCGTTCTCGCGGCGGCCGGCACCGGCAAGACCCGCACGCTTGTCCATCGCGTCGCCTTCCTTGTCGAGCAGGGCGTTCCAGCGGACAGGATACTGCTCCTCACCTTCACCAACCGCGCGGCGCGCGAGATGCTCGAAAGGGCGCAGAAGGTCGTCGGTCCGGCCGTGGCGTCCATCTGGTCCGGCACATTCCACTCGATCTGCGCGCGTCTCCTCCGGCGCTACGCCGGGGTCGTTGGGCACACCCCGGGCTTCCGCATCCTCGACGAGGACGACCAGAAGAAGCTCATCGGCGACATCATCAAGGCGACGGTCGAGAACGTAAAGGACTTCCCGAAGAAGGAGGTCATCGCCAAGATCATCTCCGAGGCGGCGAACGAGTCTCGCACGGTGAAGTCCATCGCCGAGCGCTGGCAGACTAAGACGGCCGGGATAGACCCAGAGGCAATCGCGAAGATAGGCGACCTATATACCGAGCGCAAGCGCGAGCTGGACGCGATGGACTTCGACGACCTTCTCGTGAAGGGGCTGGAGCTCCTGAAGTCGAACGAGTCGGTGCGCGAGCATCTGCAGGAGAAGTTCCTGTACGTGCTAGTCGATGAATACCAGGACACGAACGGACTCCAGGCCGAGTTCACCGACATCCTCGCCGGGAAGCACCGCAACATAATGGCGGTGGGAGACGACTTCCAGTGCATCTACACGTGGCGCGGGGCCCAGATCGAGAACATCATGGAGTTCCCGAAGCGCTGGGAGGGATGCCGCGTCATAAAGCTCGAGCGCAACTACAGGTCCGTGAAGGGTGTTCTCGACGTAGCGAACGTCGTGATGAAGGACTCCCCGGGACAGTTCGAGAAAATGCTCCGCCCCGCGCGTTCCGACGCGGGCGAGAAGCCGTGGACGTACAAGGTGTACGACGGCAGGGCGCAGGCGAGCGAGATCCTCAGGCTTGCGCGCGAGGCTCACGAGCTCGGCTACCGCTGGAGCGACATAGCAGTCCTCTACAGAAGCCACTACCAGTCAATCGACGTGCAGATGACCCTGGCGCGGATGAAGATTCCGTTCAGGATCACCTCCGGCGTCGGCGTCTTCGAGCAGATACACGTAAAGGACGTGCTCTCGTACCTCAGGCTTCTCGTGAACCCCGCGGACGAGCTAAGCTTCCTCAGGTTCGCGACGCTTCTGCCGGGAGTGGGCGAGGTCGGCGCGAAGAAGCTGTGGGCTAAGCTCGGCAAGTCGTTCGACCCCAAGAGCGCCGCCTCGCGCGACGCGTTCGGCGCGGCGCTCGGCGCGAAGGCGAAGGCCGTCTGGCCGACGCTCAAGCGCTGCTTCGAGTTCGCCGAGGGGCACCTGAAGGAGGACGAGATAGGCGAGCTCGTCGAGGACTTCGTCGACTACTACTACGAGGACTACCTCAACGAGGAGATGGAGCCGGAGGACGCCTCGGACCGCCTTGACGACGTCCACGAACTGGCCGCGCAGATCGCGGGGCACGAGTCGGGCCTAGAGGGCTTCCTCGCCGACGTCGCGCTTCTCACCAACCTGGACGTGAGGCGCAACGACCCGGACGCGGACAAGGTGACGCTTTCTACGATACACCAGGCGAAGGGAATGGAATGGCCGGTCGTGTTCGTCCCGTGGTGCTCCGAGGGGATGTTCCCGAGCGCGAAGGCGGACGAAGACGGGCGCCTCGCCGAGGAGCGCCGCCTGTTCTACGTCGTCGTGACGAGGGCGAAGGACAAGCTGTATCTCTTCTCGCCGTCGATGCGCAAGATGTCCGACGGCGGCATGTTCCCCGTCGAGCCGAGCATGTTCGTGAAGGAGATTCCGCCGGCGCTCGTGCAGGCGAGGCGCGTGGCGAGCTACGACAACCAGTACCAGGCGCAGCGGCGTCCGTACGGAGGCGGCTATGGCGGCGGCTACGGTGGCTATGGCGGCGGCGGATACGGACGCTCCAAGCAGCAGCCGACGTACAAGACTACATGGAGGCACTGACATGGGCGCAAGGGGCGGCTATACGATACGGCAGGCGGAGCTGCGCGACGCGGAGCGCATCTATGCGCTCATCAGGCTCAACGACGATCAGCTCGTCCCGCGCTCGCTCGGCAACATCGTCGAGTCGATAGACCGCTTCTTCGTCGCCGAGGCGGACGGGGAGATGGCGGGCTGCGCGTCATACCAGATACACCCCGAGATCGGCTCTCCGGAGTCCGCGACGGTGGAGATCGTCTCCGTCGCCGTGAAGCGTATATTCCGCCGGCGCGGAATCGGCCGCGCGCTCATTGAGGCCGTGTCCGCGCGCGTTGCGGCGTTCCGTCCGCGCGAGACCGTCGTTCTCACGTTCGCGCCCGAGTTCTTCGGTTCGCTCGGCTTCGCCGAGGTGCCGAAGACGAAGGTGATGCACAAGCTCTACACCGGCTGCATAAACTGCACCAAGCACACGGACCCGTTCACCTGTCCCGAAATCGCGATGGTGCGCGCCGTTCCAAAATAGCCCGAACGGGTGATGTGTGGGGGCTGGCGTTATGTGCTATAATTGCCCCATGAAAGTTCCGTTTCTAGAAAAGGTAGGCTACAGCCTTGGCGACGGGGCCGCGAACCTCGTCTTCCAGCTGATGATGATGTTCCAGCTGATGTTCTACACGGACGTCCTGGGCATCGGCGCGGGCGCGGCGGGGTTGATACTCCTCGGTGCGCGCGTTTTCGACGCGTTCATAGATCCGCTCGCGGGCATACTCAGCGACCGCACGCAGACGAAATGGGGCAAGTACCGTCCGTGGGTCGTCGGCACGGCGATTCCGTTCGCCGTCGTGTTCGCGCTCTCCTACCTCTCGCCCGACTGGGGCGTGCGCGCGAAGACCGCGTGGGCCGCGGGAACGTACGCGCTTTTGATGGCGCTCTACAGCTTCAACAACACGCCGTATTCGTCGCTCGGGGGAGTTATGACGGACGACGGACGCGAGCGCACCTCCGTCGCGACGGTGCGTTTCGTGGCGGCCACGATAGCGACGATCGTCGTGCAGGTCGCGACTCTTCCGCTCGTCAAGCTCTTCGACGACCCGAAGACGGGCTGGGGCGTCACGGTCGGCATATATGCGGCGTTCGCAGCCGTGATGCTGGTCGCGAGCGGATGCATTGCGAAGGAGCGCATCGCGCCTCCGCCGACGCAGAAGAACTC